>Ga0222628_1000471_pt1 | contig 16825 bp, 15 predicted proteins | sample AntAcemetageno95_FD_179860 | JGI IMG/M metagenome (GOLD analysis project Ga0222628, IMG submission 179860) | Saline water microbial communities from Ace Lake, Antarctica - #95 | ecosystem: Environmental > Aquatic > Non-marine Saline and Alkaline > Saline | place: Antarctica: Ace Lake | collected...
AACAGAACTAACAAAATCAACAACAGGAGCAACATTATCAGACGAAACACTAACAACACTACCATTAACCCAACTAGAATAATTAACACCATCAAAAGAACGACAACCAAAAGTCCAATCATCACCTGCAATTGTTTCTGTTGAAGAGAGGTTATTTAAATTAATTATTTCATTTTCTAAATAACTCTCAACTTCATATACATAACTATAAAAACTCCCTAAGTACCCACCAGTGATAATTTTTATTGATGTTCCTTCATTAAAAATAGTTGCTTTTTCACCATTTAAAATATCTGGATTTAGACTAGGGTCATTTATCCACGAAGAACCGTTCCATTGATAACTATAAAAATCAGAATTACCCCAATTTGCAATCATTCTTAATTTAGAACCATAATTAAAAACTTCAAAAAAAGATGTACCTCCATTGTCTATTAACCCTTCAACAATACTAGAATTACTAGTCCAAGAAGAACCATTCCATTGATAACCAAAAAATCCTCCATCGTTATCTCCAGAAATTAATTTCAAAACACCATTTTCATCTTCAAAAACATTAGGCGATGATAATATATTCACCTTAACAAGACCACTAACAATACTAGAATTACTAACCCAAGAAGAACCATTCCATTGATGACCAACAAAAGTTCCAGAACTTCTTCCAGAAATTAATTTCAAAACACCATCATCTTCAAAAACAGTAGCAATGCCGTACCCTCCTCCAAACGAGAAACCATTAATAACATTAGAATTACTAACCCAAGAAGAACCATTCCATTGATAACCAAATGTACCACCTGTAGCATCCCCAACAATCATATTAAAAACGCCTTCGTTTTCAAAGACTGTTGGTCTTACACTACTAGAATATACTAAACCAGATATATAATCGCTATTATAAACCCAACTATTAGTTTCTCCTATCGTGTATAAAGCATCTTCTTTATACCATTTCCATTCAAAACTAAGATTATCATCATCAACATCACTAGCATTACACCAACCCTGCAAATCAACAGTAGAATTAGGAGAAGATGGAAGAACAAAAACATCATCAACAACAGGAACAGAATTAACAAACAAACTATCACCAACAAAAGACCAATTATAAGTATTAATTAAAACATCACGACCAGTTACACCAATATTACTATATACTAAACCATCAACACCAATAGTAATATTATAAGGAATAATGCTTTGAGAACTCCAACTATTAAGCAAAGAATCATAATTAGAAATTGATAAACTAGAAGGAGGACCAAACATATAAGCCATATCTGTTACTGAGCTTATATTCCAAGAACCAATATCCTGATCAAAAACAGAAGCACTATCAAACATTTGAAACATATTTGTTACTGAGCTTGTATCCCAAGAACCAATATCCTGATTAAAAGAAGAAGCTCCAAAAAACATCCACTTCATAGTTGTTACTGAGCTTGTATCCCAAGAAGAAATATCTCCATTAAAAGATACAGCATTAGAAAACATATAATACATATCTGTTACTAAGCTTGTATTCCAAGAACCAATATCCTGATTAAAACTAGAAGCATCCTTAAACATTTGATACATACCTATTACTGAGTTTGTATTCCAAGAACCAATATCCTGATTAAAACTAGAAGCACCATCAAACATTCTAACCATATTTGTTACTGAGCTTGTATTCCAAGAAGAAATATCACCATTAAAATCATTATTATAAGAAAACATTTGAAACATATTTGTTACTGAGCTTGTATTCCAAGAACCAATATCCTGATTAAAAGAACTAGCAGCTTGAAACATAAAAGACATATCAAGAACACTAGAAACATCCCAAGAAGAAATATCCTGATCAAAACTAGAAGCACCATCAAACATTTGATGCATATCTGTTACTGAGCTTGTATTCCAAGAACCAATATCCTGATTAAAAGAACTAGCAGTTTGAAACATAATAGACATATCAAGAACACTAGAAACATCCCAAGAAGAAATATTACCATTAAAAGCTGAATCTTTAAACATATCTTCCATATTTGTTACGCTTGAAACATCCCAAGAAGAAATATCTCCATTAAAAGCTGATGTTCTTTCAAAAACACCATTCATGCTAAGCACATTAGAAGTATTCCAATCAGATAAATTTTGATTAAAAGAAGAAGCTGCAAAAAACAAATTATTCAAACTCGTAACAGCACTAACATTCCAGTTTCCTATATCCTGATTAAAAGAAGAAGCTGCATAAAACAAATTATTCAAACTCGTAACACCACTAACATCCCAAGAAGAAATATCTCCATTAAAATTATCAGTATAAGAAAATAAGCCATACATAATATTAACAGAAGATGTATTCCAATCAGATAAATTTTGATTAAAAGATTCAGCGTTTGAAAAAGCATAAGCCATATTTGTAATACTAGAAACATTCCAATCAGAAATATCTTGATTAAAAGCGATAGCATTTTCAAAAATACTATCGATAGTTGTTACTGACGAAACATCCCAAGAAGAAATATCTTGATTAAAAGAACCTTCGTTCCAAAACAACTCAACCATATCTGTTATTCCACTTGTGCAAGTAGTGTTAGCATTAGTAATATTTATTTGACCGACGCTTCTTTTAGTATAAGTAACCCCCCCAATATCAAAAGTATCATTAACACTTTCAACAGCACAATGAATAATACCATTACCATCAATACTAGCAGCACTAACTAAACCTCCTGATAATAAACTTATAAATAGCATTAGACCGACGATTAATAATAATTTACTTTCTTTCTTCATTTCTGCACCTTTTACCTGATCAATAAATTAATAACATTTTTAGTAATAAAAAATAATAAAAAACCACCCACTAAAACTATAAAAAAGTATAAACAAACATTCCAAAAATCGCCTTCTAAAAGTAAACGATAAGTGAACAAACCAATCAAAATCATGAAAATTATTAGTAACCAATAACCTTTAAAAGTTTTACTCCCAATATTCAAATCATCATTAATACTCCTAGCAGCTTCTTGAACAATATTAAGATCCAAAGCCTCAATAACCGTAACATCTATAGAAAGTTGCAAAGCCATAGGATAACACTCATCACTACTAACTAATAAGAAACCCTCGTCGTTTAAAGGTAGATCAACAAAACTAGACAACCCAACAACATAATCTTGAGAAGCACCACTAGACAAAGAACGAACACCAGGACGAACAGTAAACAAATTATCACCATCAACCAAGTTATCACTATCATAATCAAAAACAATATTAGATAAGTCAAAAGCCATATTATTAGACAAAACAAAATTATTATTAGTCAAATCATCAGTAAAAAATAACTCTTCAACACCAAAAGATAAATTACAAAAATACTTAGTAAACAAAGGACCATCAACATCAGCACCAGCACCACTACTACCACCAGTAGGAAGAGTAGGAGGAGTAGAAGCTACAAAACCATTACCTTGAAAAGACAATCCACCAATATCAACAACTAACAAACCATCACCACCAGTAACATGATTAATAAAAAAATCACCACCAACAGCAGAAGTAAAACTACTAAGAACAACCAAAAATAAAAAAACCAAAAATAATTTTTTAACCATCATAATATTATTCATATTTATAAACCTTACCATTTTTTTTTACTTGTTGTTTTTTAATCAAATATTGAGTACTCCGTGAACCGTTCGATCCACTAAAATGTATATTAAGTAAAATACTAATACAGACATTATTGATGCTTCAATAAAAGGTTGACGCAACAAGTAAGTGTATATTGCGAATAACCACAAAGTTCCTAAAGCGTAATGAAACCACAAAACAGGTTTTTTTAATTCCATAAAACTTTTTTTAAAATCCATTTTTTTATTCCTCACTAATCAAACAATATTAAAAAAAAATAGTATTCGTTCATTCAGCCCTCGAACTAATCTTCTCGAAATTAATACTAGCACTTACAGGATGATCAAAAACTGCAGATCCTTGCAATATTAAATCAGTATTATCCGTTTGCCATTGTAAGGTTATATTATCTCCCTCAATAACATCAATAGTCCCTATATAAGGAACTATATCTGCAACACCAGTTCTAAAAGCTTTAGAAGCACTTGATTGCAAACATCTAGCTTCAACACCATTTACCAATATTCGAGAATATAATGTTGCATCTTGATTACTAGCATCATCATTATAAGGATGTAAGCAGCCTTGAACTCGAACTATGCCCTCAAAACCAACTATAGTAAAAGTATCATTAACAGCGTTCAAATCATAAAAAGTACCTATAGATTCATTAGCAACAGCTAAATCCCAACTAATATTATACCATGTATCTGTTGCTGCAGGAGTTATGGTTGCTTCCCTGTGGAACTGAGCGATTTCAGTTTTAGAATCCAAAAAACCATCAACAACTAAATCGTTAACACCAAAAACATCACCACCATTTAAATCAAGGTCAGCGTTTGAAATATCGACAATCGTATCATCACCATCACCCCAAGAAATACGAGGAAGAAGGGCATCGTGTTCATCATTCAAACTCAAAATCTTACCACCATCATAATAAGTATAAAACAATTCATCACCATCAGTATAAATACTATCACTAACAAAAAAACCAGCATCATACCTACTAAAATTTGTTCTCATTGTAAGACCAGAAGATAACAATTCAGCAGGAGAATCAGATAAATTAAAAATAGCCATCAAAGTTCTTACATCTTCAACCAAAGGATAAGCATTATCATAAGCACCCAGTAACATCGTTTGAAAAGCATCATCATCTTTAAGAGAAACCAATCCACCCATGTCAACACCACCAATCACATTCATTAAACCAGCAACATCAGAAAGACCACCAACACCCATCCCAGCAGATTTTAAAGCCATCAAAGGATAAAAACTAGCAAAAAGAGTAGAAGATAAATTTAATTCAGAAGAAGGAACATTAAAATTGAAAGTGCTAACATTTGTCAAAGAATTAGCATTCATATAAAGGTCGCCAGTCATGGAATCACCAGCAGTTTCAACCCAATCCGAAGAATTAGCACAAACCCAATCACCACCATCATAAAGTATTGTTTGATTCTCTGAACAACCTAAAGTATCAATAGTATCAGCATCGAAAAGATTAGGATTAAGCTCACGAACAGCATTAAGATCACCATCAATATACTCACAAACATAAGAAGTCATGACATCCAAAGAAGAAATATTCAAATCCAAACCACTCCAACCATAAGCATTAGTAGTAACACTCTCATCAAGACTCAACAAAACACCAGAACAATTCAAAGCATTAGTGAAATCAAAACGATAAGAAAAATCAGTCAAAAAACTAACACTACCATCATCATCAAAAGGAGTAACGACAACACCCAAAGTATCAACATCATTAGTAAAAGCAAAAGCCGAACCAACGAGCAACAAACCAACAACAAACAATAATAACAATTTTCCTAAATTCATTCTTCTGCACCTCTTTCTAAAGCATCAAAATTTATAAATAAATTTGCAGGAAGGCCTAATTTGTTCACCAAAAAACCTATTTTAGCCATAGGACCAAAAGAACCATAATTTTCTACAAAGTTCATTAAGTCAATACTTGAAACGCTTAAAGAATAATCAACATTTTCAGAACCATTAAGTTCTATCTTTTTAACAATAGCATTTTCTACAATCACAGTATAATAATAATCTTCATCAATAGTAACTCCATAACAATCAGAATAATCAATAATAGTAGCTGAATCTTCATCTAGTAAATCAATATTCGCACCACTAACAACGGTAGAACTAACAAGGAAGACTGATAACATCAAACCTAATAAACCTAATTTCCAATTCATAACCATTTACAATACACCAACATTTATATATTTTTCCATATTTAAAAATATTTATTTTAATTTTGCAACAACATCAAACGATAAAAAACCCAACCAACAACAGGGAAAACAAAAATAAAAACAAACCACAAAGGACGATCAAAACCAGCAGCATCAAATAAAGTCAAACCCCAAAAAATACGCTCAACAACAAAAATAAACAACATAAACCACCAACTAACGAAATTAGTAAAAATTAAAGGAAAACCAAAAAGTATAAAAAACAAAAAAGACAACAAGTAAGGACTAAAAAGTAAACTGAAAAACCAAAAAGACTTATCACAACTACCTAAACGAAACAAAAAAACTATCCATAAAACCGAAAAAAGCAAAGATAACAAACCACCTAAAAAACCAAAAATCACTTTCTCTTACCTCTCTTAACACGCTTACCTTTTAATTTAAATAAACGATAAAAAACTAAAGATATAACTAAACCACCAACAAAAGCACCAACAACAACCAAAACATTATTCAAACGATCACGTTCTCTTAACGACTCTAACTCATCAATAAGAGCCTCACTATCAGCTAAATTATCAGACAAACTACTAATAAGCTCATCTTGTTCATCAGCAGAAACACTCATTGAAGCAATAATTGCAGCTTGTTCCTCAACATTACTAGATAAACCATTAATAATAAATTGTTGTTCTTGAATATTCAAAGATAATTCACCAATTAATTCACCTTGTTCTTCAAGAGAAAGTTCTAAATCAATAATTAAATCCAACTTCTCCTGAGTAGTTATTTGTAAAAAAGTAATTATCTCAGCCTGATCATTAATGTTTAAATTCAAATCATTAATCAAAGAAGCATCATCCTCAACCTCTAAATTAAGAGAATCAATAATACTAGCCTGATTCTCCAAAGATAAACCCATTTGATTAATTAAATCAGCCTGAAAATCATTCTCAGCAACCAACAAACCAACAAGAATCAACTTATCCTCAATATTTTGTTGCAAAGCATTAATTATTTGAACTTGATCTTGAACAGTCAAATTTAAATCAGCTATATACTCAGCTTGTTCAACAATATTTAAATTCAAATCACTAATAATATCAACCTGATCATTAACCGTACTTTGTAAAGCATCAATCAAAGCACTCTGCTCAGAAACAGAAATTTCTAACTCATCAATAAAAGTACTCTGCTCAGAAACAGTAAGATTAAGCTCATTAATATAAAAAGCTTGATCTTGAACAGTCAACTCAAAAGCATCAATCATAGCAGAATACTCACCAACAGTTAATTCTAATTCAGAAATAATCTCTAATTGTTCATCACGCTGACTAGTTAATTCAGTAATTAACTCAATTTGACCATTAACATCCTCAGTAAGAATATCAACAAACTCAATAACATAATCACGACAATCAAAAATATCACTAATACCGATCTGAGAACAAACAAGAGGTAACTCAGCATTAACACACTTATGATCAACAATAACATCAGTAAAAGAACATTCAAGAGCATCGCAAGTGCTAGAAATACCAGAACTAGCAAAAACACATTTTTCACTCTCAGCACAATCAGCATTAAAATTACACTCAAAAGTAGTAGCGTAATAATTTGCAGTCCAATAACGAGACTGCCAAGCCCAAACATAATTACCATTACTCCGACCAGTTTCTTGACAAACAATTTTAGGCTTTATAGGATCAAAATCATCAAGATGAATAGTACCACTCAAAGGCAATTCAGTAATAGCATTTGAACAACCACCCATACTACAAAAAGGAACAGTATCAGTATCGTACAAATAAGCATGATCACCATCACAACTATAAGGCCAATCATAAGAACTATCAAAATAAACCTTATCTAAAACAGCAGAAGGAATACCTAAACCTCTTATTTTAGGATTACTAACAGCACCACCCCACTCAGCATAATACTCATCACAAAAATGATAATTCAAAGGATCACAAGCACTAGAACGAATCATAAAATCAATAGTCTCAACAGGTAAATCAAAAGTTTCAGAAACAGTATAACAATACTCATTACCATCAAAACCAATAATACAACGCTCAACATCTTGTTCAACAGCACAAGCAACATAAATACTACCATCAAAATTAAAATAACCATCAATCTCATCAACAGAACAAGTAAAACTACCATCATCCTCAAAATCACTACAACTCAAAGCACAAGTCTCCTCACTAGCACAAACAACCTTACGATCACAAGACAAATCACCAACAACACTCAACTGATCACTAGACTGAGATAAATAAAAGAACAAAATAGCACCAACAGCTAACAAAGCACCAACCAAAATAGCCAACAATAATTTATTGAGCTTCATTTGAATTACCCCCAAAAAAACTATCACCAAGAGGAATCTCACCATGATCAAAAACAACAGAAGAAACCATAGTATCATCAACAACACAAGCCAAATCATTATCAGACTCATCAAACAAAACATAACAATCAGCAAACTTAGAACAAACAGAATCACAAGACAAATCACCAGCAAAACAAAAATCACCAACACAACCAACACCACAATCATAAATAGCAGAACAAGTAGGAGCAATAGAAGAAATACCATTAGTTTCAACTAAAGAAAATTGAGACTGAGAACTAACCAAAAAAAATAAAGTTAAAAATATAACGAAAGACAATAAACCAGCCAACCAAAACTTTTTATTATTCTCCTTTTTTTTAACCATAATTATTTCCTCTTACCTTTTTTTGATTTAAAACCTTTAAAAAATAATCCAACAACACCAATAATTATTATACCAGCAATCACAAAAAAAATAATCTTAGAAGGACTATCTTCATTAGAATTATTTGAAGTAGAACTAGTGGAAAAACTAGTAGCATCAAAACCTGATAAATCAGTATGACAAACACCACTAGAAACATCACAAATAAGCTCAGAACTAATAGCTTGACAAACACTATCATCAGCACAATAACTACGAACCTCATCATAAGGAACGAAAACACCATCAACAAAAAGACTACTTGAAGGAACACAACGATCCAAACCCATATCGTAAAACAAATCCTCGCCACAATCATAAAAAGTTTCAGGAATAACAATACACTCCAAACCTCCAAAATTATCTTCTTGAGGAGTACTACCATCAGCACAAACATTAGTAACAGTAGGATTTAACTCACAAACCTCACCATCAGCATTATAAGACATACCTTCACCACAAACAGCGTACTCACTAATTTCATCAGTCATATCACTATCAGAATAAACTTTACAAATACCTCTGAAAGATAAATCATAATAATCATTAGCCATACACTCAGCAACTAAACCACTAACAAACTCACAAACCTGACCTCTATCACAACTAGGAACACACATACTCTCAGGACAAATCTGATCACTAGGACAAGCAGGACACAAACTCCAAACACCACTAATAGCAGAACACTCAAGTTCAGAAACAGGCTGTTTAAAAGTAAAACCCTCAGGACAATTAAACTCGCTAGGAGAAAAACAACTACAAACATCCCTATCCAAATCATAATAACAATTATTACTACCACAATCAACCTGCAAAGGAGGATTATAAACACACCTATCCAAACCAACATCATAACGACCTTGATCACAAACAGTAGCACTAGAAGGCTGAACAACACAAACACCACTACTAGCATCAAAAACACCCTCACTACAAACATAACTAAAACCCAAAGTGGACTTACAAATACCATTATCAACAGTGAAATTAGAATCAACATCTAAAGCCAAATTATCACCACTACCGCAAGAAATAGGCAAATCAAAATTATTCTGAATAATATACAAAACAGTCATAGTCTCACTAGAACCAACAGTAACAGAATCACCATTAATCAAACTTTGCTGAACATCAGTAGAAGTATAACTAGTCAAAGTATCACCATCAGTAATAACAACAGGGTGACCACGACAAAAACCCTTAAGAGGATAACGCAAATCAAACTTATCAATAACCTGACCAGCATTAAAAGTCTCAGCAACCAACATATCACCAACATCATAACTACAACTATTAGCAACACGCTCCAAACCACCCTTAACATCAGAATAAGGAACAGCACAATAAATATAACGACTACCATCGCATTCTTTAAAACTATGAGAAGGACTAACTCGTTCATGACAATGCATAGTTTTCAAACGATTATTACACCTAGTATTTATTCTAACATCACTACCATCAACCCACAATCTTTTAGTAACAAGAGGACAACCATTCTCATCAGAACCAGAAGAATAATAACCATCAGCAATATAAGGAACAACATCAACACAACGCTCCTCATAATAAACATCACCACCACCAGCGAAATCACCACCAACACTAAACAAACCAACGCTAGAACTACCACTATAATAATTAGTCAAAGAAGAAGAATCACCACCACCAACACTAAACAAAGAACCACCTAAACTGAAAAGGATCAAAGCAAGAAAGACGATAAATAAGACTAATAAAACCTTACGACGACGAACAACATCCTTTTTAGATCCCTTAACCATATTATCTCTTCTTCTTAACATCAGCACTCTTGAAAATCAAAAAATAAGCAATAATCAAAACAACCAAAGCGATAAAAACAGTAGTTAATTGAAAAGATGCAAAAATGCTCTGTAAAAAACTCAAAGCAAACATAGCAATCAAACCAACCAATAATAAAACAACACCGATACGCTTACCACTCTTAGCAGGAAAATAAGCTATAAAAGCCAAACCAATCAACATAATAAGCAAACCAATCAACAAAGGCTGCCAATTAGGAAGAACAAAACCAATCAAACTAACCATCTAAAACACCCCCCTTTTTTTGAAAACAACCATCAAAACAATAATCAAAATAGTTATACCAGCAACAATTAAAGCAAAAGTTAATTTACCCATATCAGGAGTAACAGGAGGAATAACAACACCCTCACAAGCACCAGTACCAGTAACTTCCCAAACACCAGCATTACAAACCTGCTCAACAGTACCAATACATTGAATAGTGCCATCAACACAAGGAGGACCAAAATCAGTAGCCGAAACACGAACAGTAGAAATATCCCTATTAAAAGGATTCTCAATATCACTAACTGTTATAACGCAACCAGCAGAAGCCTCCTCACCAGCAGAAAAAGCTATATTGGAAACAACAGAAGCACCAGAAGCAACCTGAACAACAGGAGAAGTACCACGAACACTGAAAGGACTAGGACACTCAATAGCAACATTAAAAGTACCAAGAGAATCACCAACATTCTCAATCTCAACAGCAACATTACCTGAATCACCCAAACTAGCATCAGTAGCAACAACATCAACAATCTTAGGAACACCAACAGGTAAAACAATACCTAAAACATCAGCCGAAATACGCATAGTAATCATAGGATACTCAATCATACGACCAAGAGGTAAACGCAACTCACCACTATTAGCAGAACCAGTAAACTCAACATCACTACCACCCTCAGCAACAAAATCAACAGGACGAACAGCAACAGTAACTAAACCATTATGTTCAGAAACACAATCATCATAGTTAAAACCATCATTATTATTTGCCAAATCAAGACAATCCAATAAATCACCATCCTCATTTTTCCAAGAATCATAAGCAGACTCAGAAATAACACTCCAACCATCACGATAAAAACCTATAACACCTTGACCAGAAGCACTAGGACAACTAACACCAGTCACTAAATTACCTTGCCAAGAAGCATGAACACGATTATCACCAAGAATAACACTACGATCACTATCAGAAGAAATAACACCTTCAAACTCCTCATCACCAACAGTAACAGTAACAGTTGATTCAAAATCTAAACGATCCAAATCAACAGTACCAATAGTGCCTAAATAATCATAACTTAAACAAATGAAATCTTTACGAGAAATAAAACCACCCTCATTAGCGAAAATACCACCCTCAGCAGCACAACGATCAGCAGCACGATTTAAACAAGTATTAGTTAAACAATCACCTTGCTCATTAACAACCAACTCACGAATAGCAGAACCAGAACTACGAATATTATAAACACATTCCTGATCCTCAGTAGATAAATCAACACGCAAATTCTCAGAAGTTTCAACACCCTCATCGCCCAACTCACTATTAAGCTCACTAGTAGAAAAACTACCAATAGCATACTGACCAGCACCATTCTGAATAACAGTCAACAAAAAAGCCTGACCACCAACAAGAGGATCATTACTCTCAAAATCAACACGATCCAAAGAAAGAGTAGAAAAACCACCAGTAGTACTAAACTGCTGAGCAAACAAAACAACACCAGCAATAAGCAACAAACCAACAACCAAAAACCAAATATTTCGCTTACGCTTAGACTTACCCAAATCAATCCTACGACCTTTCTTATTAACCATAATTAATCACCTTTATTTTTTCTTACCCACTAATAACACCATCACTAAACCGATGATGAATAATAATAAACCACCAACCAAATAAAAACCTAAACCACTAACAGAGAAACTTAATAATCTTTCACCAATAGGAATATCACCATCAGCTATCTCTTCTTGTAAACTAGTACCTTCAACAGTTACAAAATCATCACTATCAGCATCAAAATTACCATCAGCATCAACCTCAAAACAACGAACATCATCAAGAAGCACAGGAATATTGTCAACACACTCAGCAATAATACAACCATCAACACTCAAGTCAACACCCTCGCAACCACCTTGATTATCTATCTCGTCAAAAATATCATCAGCACCATCAACTAAATCATCATAAAACTGATCATAATCATCACCCAAATCATCAATAATATCATAATCAATAATATCATCAACAACAGAAGAATCATCAATAACAACAGTAGAAACAATATCTGAATCATAAACACTATTACCTGAACAACCTTCTTGAGCGAAAACATTAACATCATAATCACCAGCAACATCAGGAGACTGAATAACCATGCTAAAAACAAGAAGATCACCATCGTTCAAATTGAAAAAATTACTAGCAGCACCCAAATCATTACTACACTGATCAAAAGTAGCAGAACCAGTAACAACAGATAAAGCAACAGCAGAAGGCTCATCATCCATATTAACACCTATAAGATAAATACCATCACCAGAAGCCTCAAACTTACCACGAACACTAATTTGCTCACCAATAACGTATTCTTCACCAATACGAACATCAGAAATAACACCACCACGAGAAACAGTGGAAGAATCATCATCAGCATCATTATTTGAAGAACCAGAATCAATAGAAGAACAACTACCAAGATCACTCAAATCCTCATCAAAATCATCACCATCAACATAAAAATTAGAATCACAAACCAAACGATACTTAATAACAGTAGAAGTACTTCCAGTTACAGTATCAGAACCATCACAAGGACCAAAACCATAAGTATAACGATACTTCTTAACAACACCATTAGGAACATCATTAATATCAATCAAAGAAGGACTACCAACAGGCTTATTACAAACACGAATACTATCATGACAATAACTACGAACACTCAAAATATTACCATTAGCACGATAATAATCAGGATAATCAGTATCATGATCACTCACACTAGTACGACCAACATAATCACAATCCAAATTAGTCCAAGAACCCTCATAAATACTAGAAGAAGAAGGATAACTAAAATCATAAGAACCACCACTTAAAGGAGTTCCCAAAGGACAAGCCAAAGCACAATCATCACACTCACCACCACTACGAGCAACATCAGCACGATCAGCATTACAAGCACTAAAAGCCTGATTAACAGTAGAATAATAACTAGAACCAGAACGATCATTAATAATCTCATCAATACTAAACAAACCAGAAAAAAGAGACAAAACTAACAAAACACCAACAACCATAAAGGCAAAACCAACATTTCTAGTATTCTTATTCATCTTATATACCTCAACCTAACATATTAATAGTAGCAACCAAATCAGGAACGCCACTAGAATTATCACTACTATTAACCAAATCACCATCAACAGGCAAAACAGGATCATCAAAAACAACAGGAACATCACCAACAGGAACATCAACACCCAACAACTCAGGACTAGCACCAGCAGAAAAAGCAACAAAACCAAGAACAGCAATAGCCAATAAAGTAACCAAAGTAACAGCAACAAAACCCAAAGCCTCACCCTTCTGAAAATCAAAAATATCAAGCAAAGTCTTAAACAAAGGACTCAAAGCCAACAACAAACCAGCAAGAATAAAAAATAAAGCAATCTTACTACCACCCAAAGTAGACAAACTATCAAAATTCAAAAAACCATACCAAACACTACTCAAAGCCTTAGTAACACCATGCCAATAACTAATACCAACACCACGAAAACCATGAGAATTAATCAACAAAATAAGATTACGCCAACCATTAAGAACAATACCAAAAACAACCATCAAAACAAGACGAACAACAATATTCTTCAAACTAAGAGCATCCTTACCACTAGCAAACAACTTGTCAAAAAAACCCTTACGCTCAGTATTATCCTTCATAATAAAAACCCTTTATTGATTAATTTTGTATTTTCTAAATAATTGGAAAGTTTTGTTAGCAACATAAGACCACCAATTATCAATAATCTTATCCTCTTGTTTCTCAGTAGGATTAGCAGATAAACTACCCATTTGTTTAGCAACCTTTAAAATATCAACATTATAAAAATCAATATTAAAAGCACTAGGCAAACCTTGCAACCATTCCTGATAAGCTTTTTGAGAACCAACTCTAGTAATCATGTAACCATACTCAGATTTGAAAGTATCATACAAAAATTGCAACTTCTCCTTATCAGTAATAGCAACAACATCATAACCCTCAGTATCTATACGCTCAAAAATATAATCATTAATAAAATCATTCTGCTCAGAAAGAGACATAACAACAGATTTATCGTTAGATACTTTATTCGTTGAACCATCAAAGTCTTTAGCACCATACTTCATATCTGCTGTTAAACCTTTCATACGAGCATCTCTATGACCTTGAGAATCTCCATGCCAACCTTGTTTTTTATTTACCATATATATCACCTTTTTGTGTTAATTTGTAACAGAGTAACACACTCATGTATATAAACTTAACGCATTTTCGGCTTCTTACCCAAAGCCATACTATCACTAGATGTAAACTTACCATATTTAATAAGTAAAAAAATAATAAGTATCAAGAAAAACTCAGTAAACCACATCCATAAAGGAATAGGACGAATATCAGAAAGGAACAAAGCTAAAGTCAAACCACTAAGAGAAGCACCAGTAACGCTAGTAACAACATACCAAAAAGCAACCCAATTACTTTCAACCTTACGTTTTTTAGAAGGTCGTCTTTTACAATACTTTTTCTTAGCCAAACTAAAAACCCCCCATCATTTTCATAAAACGATTACGCAACTTAGGACTAATAAGAGTAGTAACAATAAAACCAATCAAAGTAGCACCAGCAAAACCAGTACCATACTCACCAATAAGACGAAGAACAAGCAAAAACCAAACAGCATCATTCTGAGGAATAAAAATAACCATCAATATAAAAATAATCAAACAAGTAAAACTAGCAACGAAACCAGACTTGTAAAAATCCAAATTCTTTTTCTTCTTAATAATCCGTCTCTTAGTCATATTATATCAAACCCCAAATTCTTTCTTTGAAAAAAGCAATAATAATAAAACAACCACCGAAAATATGATGAAGAGTGATCCAATCATAAAAAGCACTAACTAAAATTAACAATAAAAATATTATCATCAAAACCAATGTCGTCAATTTCTTAAATCCCATAAAAATAATAATTCATTCAAACCTTTAAAAAACCTTCTCCACAAACATAACAAAAAACAACCTTACAACCAGAAACTTTCAGAAACTTTCACAACATATAAGGAAAAAAGAGACAATCTAAAGAACAACAAGGAAAAAAGAGAAAACTTAAAAAATCATCAGAAAAAAAAAGAAAACTTAAAAAATCATCAGAAAAAAAGCACAAAGAATTAAAAAGAAACAAAACAAACAAAAATAGTTAAGTATCAGACGAGAGTTCTACCAAAGTGCTAGGCAAAGAATCAAAGAGTCTGAAAAACTTACAAAAAAGAGGCCAAGCACACCTCAAAAAAAGGTTTTTATGGCAAATAAAAAAAATAGGAGTAAAAAAAGTAACATAAATGTTTGGTCAGTTATGGGAGTTTCATTCTTAGTAATGATACTATCTATAGGTTTATTATCAGTAACAGGAGTTTTCTCCGTATCTGATAGTGGAGAAGTACCAAGCGAAAATGTGGTAGGATCTGGTGAACTAATACCTCAAGGAGTTTCTAGTGAACTTTTTGGAAAAACAGCAGCAATTAGCGTAAAAGCTTACGACTCTGAAAGTGACGCAAACAGTCAAGTTGCAACAACTGCACACTACTGGATAGCTTCATGGGACAGTACAGAAAACGCATATTCACAATATGAATACGGTGGATCTATTGCGACTAACGCAACTACATCAGTAAGTATTTCAGATGTTAATGTTGGAGATATGGTAAAAATCATAGCATTCGACAGTACATACACTTACGGAAACGAACTTGAAATGACAGTGGAAGCAGCAAACGATAGAGCTATGCTTGACGTTTACAAAGCTTCAACAAGTCAAACAATTACGTTTTACGATGAAGACGGAGACGCTGTTAGTAATACAACTTCAGGAGTTACTGTAGGAACAACTAACTACATTTTAGACAAAATCCGAATTACAAACACAGACGATTATAGTCGAATTGTGCCTCAAGCAATAGGTTTTAACTATGCTGAAAGTACAAATATCAGCGAAGTTCGTGTAAGTGGTTTAGATGCTATGGATCTAAATGTAAAAGTTTTAAGCGGAGTGGAACACTGGTACGATCTATCTGGTAACATTTTA
>Ga0222628_1000472_pt1 | contig 16824 bp, 24 predicted proteins | sample AntAcemetageno95_FD_179860 | JGI IMG/M metagenome (GOLD analysis project Ga0222628, IMG submission 179860) | Saline water microbial communities from Ace Lake, Antarctica - #95 | ecosystem: Environmental > Aquatic > Non-marine Saline and Alkaline > Saline | place: Antarctica: Ace Lake | collected...
AACTTTATTTAGAACTCCTCTATGTTTCTGTTTTAATGTTGTGTTGTATACTCGATTCATTGTTGTTTTATTAATTACATCTTTACTCATGATTCTATCTCCTTTATTTAGTTTAATTTTAAATCATGTTCATGTAGGGACTTTCTTATCAATTTAAGTTCAAAATTCGATTAACTCAATACACTGAGTAATTTCAATCATCATAATAATGTATAGTATATTTATCATTGATTTTTTCAAAATTGTTATTTAACCACACTCTCGCTTCTGGTTGAGTTTTAAACCTCTGAATAAACTGAATATTCTTCCATTTACAATTTGATCCTTCAGATTCCACTTCACTCTTTTCAACTGCTATAACAATCTTCCAATCTTCCCATTGGTTTCTCCAACCATCTTTAGCAATAAGACCACAATCTTTCTTGTTAAGTTTGATGGTAGTCATTTCTCCAGCACCAACTCCAGCTAGACCAGTTTCTCGTGGTTCTTTTTTGAATGTAAATTTTTTAGCCATAGTTTAATTCTTTTGTTTTAATTCATCCATACAATGCTGACATAATATTATATCTAACCCATAGTTAAATGTTATTTTATAAATACCTAATTCATCAGTTTCACAACCATCGCAAGAATAACATCCATTAATTTCTTTTATTTCTACACTCATTTTATTTCCTATATTGAGTTAATTAATTCAACTGGTTCATTTTACTTCTCTTTACTTTTGTATTTTTGGGGAATATTTCTTTCTATATATTTTGTCATTGCATTACAAACATCACCAATTTGTTTATTTGATTCATTACATATAAGATTAAACAGTTCAACGATTTGTTCATAGTTAATACATTCAACACTAATATGGTAATAACTATCCTTATTTGATTTGTCAAATATTCCAATAGAATAAACTTTACTACCATCATCTAAAACTTCCTCAAGTAACTGAATGGTTTTATCTGAATTACTATCTATTTGTTTTCCTTTTACTAATTTTTCTTTTTTCATCGTTCTGTCTCCTGTTAGTTTATAAGTTCATTACTATTATAATACCAAGTTTGAAAGAAAAGTCAACAGTGAAAATAAATTATTTTATACTGTTAGATAATTGAAGTTTCATTTGCATAGCGTTAACTGTTCTATTTAATAACCATTCGTAATCATAAAATTTATATTCTGGATTGGTTTTAATAGCTTCGTTAATATCTTTTGCGAGGCAGTCTGGAGACCACGAAAAGAATTTCCAATCAAATAAATGTTTTTCCAATAACCCCTTGATGTTTTTATATTTGTTACCCATTAAAACACTAAAACTAGATCGATCAATCCAATAATTATCAGTTACGATAACAAGCTGATTATTTGGGTAATGTGAATTTATTGTTGCTAATTGTGATTGACTGGGAGAAATGCCACCGCATGATATAGAATTATATAAAAAGATACTATCAAGCGCACCTTCACAAACATATATGAACTTATCCCCATCTATTTTATCAATATTGAACACGGGTTTAGCTTCATTAGTTGGATAAATATACTTAGCTGATTCTTCATCAGTGCTAATTAATTTTCTCTTCTGGTAATAAACCATCTCACCATTCTCCATCCAGGGAATAACTAATCTCTTAGTTTTCAAGTCGTAGAAGAACTCCCAATTATCTGGTTTAAAAGGAGCCTCGTATAATCCTCGCTGCTTACAATACTCGATTACTACTTTAGGTAAGTCAACCCAGTTATCTCCAATGTCTAGTTTAGGTTTAGAATCAAGTATCTCCGGTTTATTTAATTTGTCGGACTTCCTTGATTTTATGTGGTCTGATACATTTTCTCCTGACCACTTTATGTATTCGGCACAGATCATTCCATAGTTAGTATCTCTAAGAATTGAAGCAAACCATAAACCAGTCATACCAGACTCAGCAGGACATCCACCATTCCAACAAATGTAACTAGCATCTTTAGTATCAAACCAGCCACGTCTCTTATTAGTGGTCTCTCCACAGATCGGACAGTTGAATCGAAGTTTGTTATTTCCTGCTCTGATTACATTAGAGACAGTTTCGTGAATAATTTCTTCCACGAACATTGACATTGAAAGTTTATCTTCAAAGAGTTGACTCATTTATTCTTCTTAATTAATTTATAATTATTGATTACCATTAATATAAATTCAATTGGACCAAAAGTCAAGACAAGTATGTAGAAAATTATTTCAATGATAATTCTCTTTAGTCCATTCCAGAAGTTTCTACTTCTATCTATAATGATATTTTTATATTCTTTACTTGTTTGATTTAATGCTTTTGTGAAGTTATTCATTTAATTCTTTCCATTTTAGATTTCAATTTGTTTAGAACATTCAGGGCATATTAATCGTTTACATAACTGTGAATTCTGATTTAAAATGCATGCACCTAATTCACTAACCAAACCACATTCTTCACATACAATTTCATTGGATATTGAAACAATTGATTTTACATTTTTGGGTAGTTTATGTTCTTTTAATTCTTTTATCACCTTAGATGTTTGACGTAAATTATACAGTACACTGTTATATTTCTTAAGTAAATTTTCTAACATTTCATCAACAACATCAGCCATAGTCTCATCACCAATTGTGGCAGTAAACTCACTACATCCATCTGTGTCTTTAATAGTCAATGACCAATAAAATTCATGTCCACTAGAAATTCCTTGAAAGGTTCTGTACATTCTAAGGTATTCTAAATTAACTATCTCTAGTCCATGATCTTTACAGAATTTAGTAATTTTATTTCTATTATTTGGTTTCTTAATCATGACTGGTTCCTATAATTATCCAATCTTCAGGATCTTCTAACTCTTCACCTTCATATCCAAAAGATTCATTCTTCAACCAATAACTTGGGAAGCGTTCCATTGTTGCGATGTCAATTTTACCTTTATAGATTACATCAATATAATCACCATCTTCTTTCTCAGAAATAATTTCATTTTCTTTCTTTAAGTGTTCTAGCTCCTCCATATCTTCACTACTAGTTTTACAGAACCACTCTTTAATTATCTTTTGTATCTTATCATTTTCATAGATCAATGTTTTATTTCTATCCTCTATTCCAAGACATTGTTCAACTATAGCATATTCTTTATTGGAGTTGACCATATACAACGGTTTATATGTAGCCCAGTCAGAATAGTAATCAACACCATCAACTCTAACGCTATTGTCGTTTTCGCTTTTTGGTGGATTTGTTTCTAGAAATGGTAGTCCATTAATTATGGCACAGTTATAACGATAAACTTTTCCATCCCACACTCGGCTTTTGTGAATATTACTCATCTTACAATTTCTCCTATATACTAAATTTACCAAATAGATTTTCAAATGTACTTTTATCTTCTGGCTTACGTTTATCTAATCCAAATTCATAAGCTTGATCAACTATTTGCTTCAATGACTTAGTGGATAATTTTACATAGTCATCTTTGAACGCAGAATTTTTCTTACACAATTTATTCCAATATTCTTCTTTGGTCATGTTAACTAACCTTGTTTATTATTATAATACCAAGTTTCATCAAAAAGTCAATAGCTAGATTGAAATTATTCCAAGTTCTTTAATCTTCTTTACTTCAACTAAACTATCAGAATAACCGATAGTAATTTGTTTCTTGTTGATAGTAATTCTAACTCTCCATTTACCAGAAGCTTTATCCCAGTTGATTCCAGAAACCCCGCTAGTGTTATTAGATTGTGGTTTCTTAAATTCTTTAATCTTATCAATCTTCTTATTGAACTCTAATAAATTTATTCTACATAGTGGATCTTTGAGATTAAAAATTGGAATGTCATAATAGTCTGCCATAGAAATAGCTGTTCCAGTTCCACCAGTTGAAATTGATCTAGTTAAATTTGAATTACATCCATCTTCAGTCCAACAAACTAAGAAGTCCACCGGATTACATAGGTTCTTTCCTAAGATCTGAAAGACGTTCCTTGAATGAAGCTTCTTGGCATACTGAGAAAGCTTATCCCAACATGGATGAAATTGTTTAGCTATCTTAGTGGATTCTTTAGTAGCATCTTTAGCATAGTAAATTTCCTTATTTTCTCCAGCTCCTTTTTCAAATGCTTTGTCTGCTCCAATAGCCCCACCACTTCTTAGGATTATATTCTTAGCTGAAAGGTACTTGGCATATTCGGTCATAAAGTTAAGAATATTAGCTGGAGTTTTCCTTGAACCAATTCCGGCATACTTCATTGCATTGATTATTCTTGGATCAGCTTCATAACTATAAACAGTATAAATGGATTCGTCATCAGCCATATTCTTGATATATTCCTTATCTTTTGAATCCAATTCTATTGAGATGTTATTGACCTCATTTTGATCAATTTCATATACTGTGTTGTTGATTGTAATTTTCATTTATTTACCCATAGTTCCAAAAGTTCCAAAAATCTTCATAGTCATCAAAGCGGAAAGCTGATTGCTCAAGGCTCCACGCTGTGTCGAAATCTATTCCTTTACTTTTATAGTTGGATATAGTTTCTCGTTTAGCTTCGTGAATATTAGCATTCATTCTGGAATTTAAGTAATCTGTTTCACTTTGCATTTTTTCTACTCCTTTAATTATTCACAAATATAGTATAGTTTTTGTGAAATTTTCTAAGCTAAGATTACCCTTAACTTAAATTCTGTTTGTTCACCATAACCCAACTACCTCAAATGTTCAAACTTATAAACTGTTTTGTCGTTAGTTTTATTAGCTGTAATTTTATGATCAAACTCACCAATAGAAACTAAATCTGAGTTGTGGCTAATAATCCAAATCTTCTGGTCATCCACCATAGACTTCTCTCTCAGTATTGTTAGTATACTCTCTATAGCGAAGATGTCAACTTTACTGTCAAGTATTTCATCTAAAATAAATAAGTTAGAGGATACATGACCACCAACAATTAAATCTCGAAATGTCATCATCGTTGCTAAATTAATCCGCTGTCGTTCTCCGGCTGAAAATTCTGAGATAGAACATTCCCCAGATGTAGTAACAAAGACTGGATCAAAAGAAGAATCAAATTTAACGGTATATCTATTCCCAAATCTATCTAAGTAACTCTGGATAGAAAGGTTGATATTCTTAGCTAGGTCATCAAGTAAATTAGCTTTAGCTCCATCTTCTCCAGCCATAATTTCAAGAGCTTGGAGTTCTAGAGTAAATATCCCTAAAGTTTTAATTTCATCTTTGATGTTCTCGACTTTCTCTTTAGTTGATTCTACGATAGCGGCATAAGGATTCTTTCTCAACTTCTCATCGTCATAAATCTTCTTAGTTGATTTTAATTCTTCAATCTTATATTCTAGCTTAGTTTTTATTAAATCTATATTGTGATTTAGTTCAGTTGTTTTTATTTGTTCTACATTAACTGCATTTAATTCATCTTCTAATTTCTTTAACCTAGTATTTAATAACGGGACAGTTTTTTCTATCTTAGTTATTCTTTCTTTAATTGTCGCTAGTTTATTTTGTGATGCTAATAAGTCAAGAGCATCAGATACTTTATTCAAACAATCTTTACAGAGTAATTCTAAAACAGTTTTATGTTCCAATATATTTTCTATTATCATATCTGACTGACTATTCAGAGTTTGTAAATTACTATCCAAAGTTATCTTCTTCTGGTTGTAGTCATTGTATGAAGTAAGAATTTCTTTCTGCTTCTTGTTTAGATCATCCAGACTTTTGTAGTCTACAAGTTTAAGAGTTCCTTGAATCTTTCTTATCTCTGTTGCTATTGATTTAAGATTAGTTTCATGTTCAGTTAGTTTAATTTGTTTAGCTCCATCGAAGTTACTGAACTCTTCTTCCATCTTAGTTAATTCAAATCCAAGATTGACCATATTAATATTAATATTGTTCAGTTTATTTTTACTAGCGTTTAAATCTACCCTAACTGCTTTCAGGAGATTCCCGAAACAATCTAGGTCAAAGAGTTGCTCAACGTATTTCACCCTCTCAGATTTCTTCATATCGTAGAAGTCAACGTAGCTTGAATTACTTATTACAATTGCCGACTTGAATAGATCATAAGAGCAACTTAGTATCTCGTTCTCTATATAAGCCTTAGCCTGTGGGGTATTTAATTCTAATGGTTCATTGTCGTCTATGGTTATCTCGATTGCTATGGTCTTGTTCTTGCCTTTATTTAGCAACCTAGAAGTAATGATGTAGTTTGTTCCAGAAATTTCTAGATTTAGTGTAACATAAGTTTTTAGTTTAACTCCAACCTTTCTGTTCTGTAGATTGTAATTGTTTGAGTTAGAAATTGTCTTACCATATAGACAAAATAAAATTGCATCAATTAAAGTAGACTTTCCAGCACCATTTTTAGTAGTTACCTCAGTTGCTTTACCATCAATGGAAATCATCTTTGGTTCAATGTCGTTGTTGATTCCATTGATAAAAGTAAGTCCAGAAAACTCATCGAAGTTTATTTTTTGGACTTCACCAACTGATTTGAAGTTCTGTACTTCTAAGTATTTAAAGATTATATGTTTCTTCACTTTATTTTTCTCTCATTATTGATTCTATATATTCTACCAGATCACTCAAAGATAATTTATTCATTATCCCATCATCGTTAAAAGTAATCTTATTAATCTTAATTGAAAATAGTTCTTCAAGATCACAGGAAATATCTATCCAGTCTAACATTGGAATATCTAGTTTAGATAAATCCTTACCATCTTCAAACTTAATTTCAATGCTAGTACAATCTTTGATTAACTCTTTAATTTTGGATTCGATATCAGCTTTCTTATCTTCAATGGTTTCGCATTTAACAATAAGCTTCTCAAAGAACTCTGGTGTCTTATCGATTACTTCTGACATCGGACAACCACCACTGTGTTCATCTATATAAGATATAATATTTTCGACTGTATCCTTTATGATGTTACCACCACAAGAGAAACATTTGTAATATTTTCGTTCACTACTCATTTTTTATTTCCTTCTTTGGTTAACATAAGATCATCGAACCCATCATCAAGAATCTTCTTAGATTTCTTATCCAATGAATCCATACATAAGTTTGTCAAGAAAGCTCTATCGACTTTTGCTTTAGGAGTTTTATTATGTTCCTTTCGCATCTTGTTAAGATATTTAGAAACAGCTCCTATAGACAATCCACTCTTTAGAACAAGTCGATAGATTTCACCAACCGAATAAATTATGTGAATTGTTTTCTGCAATAAATCTGGTTTATTTGTTTTCATTTTATCCTTTTATATTTATATACTTAACCAATATTATAATACCAAGTTTGACATAAAAGTCAACACTAAATTATAAAATATCCATAATTTCATCAAGCAAAGAATTGTCTATTGCTGATTCCATATTACTAATTTCTAGTATATTTTCCTCAACTTCACCAACTCCAAGAGATTTAACCCACTCATCAACGTTGACTAACTCTATTCCATATTTACGAGCTTTAACAGCCTTAGAGCTTGTTGTATTAACATCAGCCACCGCAAGTATAGATAAATCTTTATTGACCGCTGAGATAGGTCTAAGCCCATTTGCTCGTGCTAATTTCTCATAATGACTTCTTGGTTTATTCATTGCTCCAGTAAAACAAATAGTCTTTGAATCTAAAGATCCGAATGTTTGTTCAATATTACCAATCACATTTATCAAACTATCAATATATTCTTTTTTCTCTATCAATGTATCGTGAATATATCCAGCCATTATATTACCAACTTTAGGAATCTTCATTAGTTCATTGATAGATTTATTTCTAAGTTCTTTAAAAGCACAGTTCTTCATTAGAGTCTGTGCAAAATTTACACCAACTCCACTAATATTCAAAGAAGCCAATACTTTATAATCGGTGGTGTTATTTATTTTCTGAATTTCGTTGTATAGAGATGTGGCTGATTTAATTTCAATACTTGGGATAGTCAACAAGTCATCTACAGATACAGCCAACAAATCTATGGCATCCTGAACATTTAAGTAATCAATAATCTTCTGAAGTGTCGATCCTTTAAGATATTCGATTCCAAATGCGTTCACGGATGCTTGAAGCAATAACATCTTGACGGCTGGACATTCTGGATTAGTGCATCTAAGATTAACTCCATCCATAGATAATTTAGAAGAACAACTTGGACACTCGGATAATTCAATCTTCTGTCGGTTAGTTCCTTTAATCGAATCTGCTACATACGGAATTACATCTCCAGCTCTTTCGATAATTAAAGTATCTCCAATTTGAATATCCTTATCTTCAACCATCTGCATATTGTGAAGAGTTGCCTGAGTGATAGTTACTCCACCAATATCAACTGGTTCAATTAGAGCAACTGGAGTTAATTTAGATTTACCTAAACCAAATCTCACACCGATCATCTTAGACTTCTTAGATTCATTTGTAAATTTAAAAGCCATTTGTCCTCTTGGATGATGACTTGTATTTCCTAAACTTTCACTATACTCTTTGTCAGCTAATTTTATTACCAGACCATCTAAAGGGAAATCCAATTTATTAAAGTGATCAATGTAATAGTTAAATAATTCTTCGTTTAAATCTTTTAAGTCGGTATATCTAGTATTGTGGTCGTTATCGTGTTCCATAAATGTAACATAGCAATCATTGTCCGCTAACATAGCTCCAACTGTTTCGACATCATCACGCATAATTAATCCAGAGATAGCGTTCCGAGGATTTTTATATGGAGTTCCGCTTTTACTTTTAATATTATGAAAGTTAGTTTCAAATAATCTCTTTGATAGAATAAGTTCCCCCCTAAATTCCACTTGAGATGAGTGGAAATTCCCCAACATCTGCATAGGTAACATTAACCTATTACTAATATCTTCACCACCTCGTGTCGATAATTGCGTTCCGTCAATGTACTCCGCTGAGATTCCATCATACTTTGGTTGAATTTTAAATTTCTCCCCAGTTGTTCTTGCCACTAATTTCATCCAAAGAACTATTTCACTATATGAATATTTTTTATCTAAACTTAACATTGGAGAAGTATGTTCAACTTTATTTACTGAATCAACTTTTGGATTCTGTACTTTAGTAAAATATTCATTATTAGGATAAATCTTTCTGAAATCCTCAACTAGGCTATCATAAGCTATATCATTTATCGCTGGTTCAGATTTATCCCAGTATTGGAAATCATGATGTTGGATTTCTTCTAATAGTTCAAATTCTGTTTTCATTTTAATTTTCTTCCTCTTCTTTTGTTTGTTTAAAATCCCCATCTGCATCACAATGTTCTGGTGGATAACCATGTTTCATTAGGTTAAAATGTCGCCAAAATCTACACCACATGTTTAATATAAAATTAAGAATTAATGATAACAATATCGCAAATCCAATAAATATCCAAAACCCACTAAATATAAATTTTAAAAAGTCCATTGTATCACCCTTTAATTATAGTTGTTTTTATATCACTATACACTCTAAGAATAGAAGCATAGAATTGAATTTCTCTATCCACAACACTCTGCATGTGAAAAATAGAATCTGATAACATGATCTGAGATTTTGGTTTATCATATAACTGATTGAACATTGCTCCAGATAACTTCTCATAATCAGAAGAAAATTTCTCAGCGTTCTGAATATAATATTCTCGAATAGTCTTAAATGGAATACCAGCTTTAATTTTATCAATCAACTCTAAGGAGAATACATCAATTTCTTTCTGTGCTGAACACGCTTGAACAGCTTGAAGTGATCCAGTAACCGACCACATCTGAAGTTGTTTGATGATACTTCTAACGTCAGGATAATTTGGAACTATAACATCAGTATAGAACTTTCCAACATTTTCTTTATCGTAGTTTATATTTTCGAGCTTTAGAATATCCACACACCTCTTTAGAATATCCTTAGATTCAAATTTTAGCTTGATTGGTGTACATCGTGATTGTATTGCTGGATTAAGTAGATTAATCACATTACATGTAAGAACGAACCTAGTGTCCTTATAGGTGGTCATAACACCCTTTAGGGCTTTCTGTGCTGAACTATTCTCTGTACCACTTGCCGTACCACTAAGACTATCAGCTTCATCAATAACAATTATCTTAATTTTTCCATTGAAATTAGCTTCACAAAAGTCAGTAATCTTTCCCCGAACCATATCAATAGAATTATCTCTTGAACAATCTATAAACATTGATTCACATTTATCTTCTCCAAGTATTTCTGGCAACATTAAAGCGATTGTACTTTTTCCAATTCCCGCTATACCATATAGTGTCATACTGGAAATGTCGTCTTTCTGTAATTGGGATTTGAAATAATTTCTGGTTTCATTATCCATTATCATATCATCTATGGTTTTTGGATTATGTTTATCTTCCCACTGTAATTTTAATTCTGACATTTCAATTTTCCTTTTACTTTGTTCCAGTATTTAATTGTTGATTTTTTCTTCCATCCATAACATCCACCATTCCAGACACGAGCATAGATTTCATTTGTTACTTTTTTACCAGTTTGTTTCTCATATTTCTTTCCCCAATAATTCAAATAAATTTCGGCAATATTAAATGCTTTCTTTCTATTAAAAGCGTCTTTATGTTTAAAGTTTGATTTAGAGATTCTATTAACATCCTGAATGACAACGTTCCAAATCTGTAAGCATCCATAAGCCTTTCCGTGATCTCCGATAGATAAGATTTTGCCATTGCTTTCAACCTGCTCCAACGCCTTAAGTAATTTAATATCAACAGCATTAGTAATCATTGGAAGAAGAATAAAATAAATAATTATTAATCTATTTATTTTCATTGATAATTTCCCAAGTTTTTGTTTTATCTTTATGCTCTTTTAGTTTATAATTAATTTTACCTGTTAGCGAATCTATCTGTCCTTGTCGATAACCGCTTTTATAATAACAAGTATATTTTTCAGTTAATAGTAATACAATTGCCAGAAATACTATCCCAGACACAAACCCTAACCACACCCAAAAACACACTTTATTCGTTTTCATTTTATTGTTCCTTGTTTAAGTTTACTATTATAATACCAAGTTTGGTAAAAAAGTCAATAGTGAAAATAAAAAATTATAAACTAAATATATCAACAACCGCAACATTATTAGGATCAAAATTAGGATTCCACCCAATAGCTATTGCAATTTTCTTTAACTTAGTAACCACAAACTTCTCAAACATCATGTTATAATCAGGCTCAAACATCTTTCTAAAAGCATCTGGATAGTTATCTTTAAACGCAATAGCATTTATCTGATATTTGTTATCTTGTTTAACATAAATAAATTGTGCTGGTTCATTTAATCGTATCGGTGTACACTCAACGATGTTAGCATCTTTTATAATCTGGTTATGTAAATTATTTACTTTAGCAAATATATGTGTATGCTTCTGCATTTGTAGAAATCCAACTGCTTCTTTAGCTTTTTTCTGTGTATGTTTAATCGCAATTTCTTCTATCGGCATATTCTTAAATTCTTCTAAAGTCGATTCAAGCCATTGAGTATAATCATTTGACGACCATCTATCTTTCATTCCAGTTTCAATAGCATATCGCAATTTATCTTTTAGTGGAAGAGGAATTTGTTTTTTCTTAATCTCAACTCCAACATAGAGAAATTCTTTTTCATTTCCAACCATATACACGCCCTCTTTATCCACTAGTCGCATAATATAATTTTTCTTAGCTACATGAACACTCTGGGAAGCTATTTTCTCCATCTTAAATTCTATATAAGCTTTATCAACACTAAATTTTTTCATCACATAATTATTGATTCTAGTATTAAGAATATCACCAACTTCAATTAATTCTTTCCTGAGTTTATTAACTTGAGATTTTTTCCAATCAATATAATCTACACCAAATAAAGTCTTAACTGGAATAGACGCATCAATCATAATACTATCAGTATCACCTGCAACCAGAAGATCACTAGATTCGATTTCACCTTTAGTAATATCTTTATATCTTTCATTCCAAATATCAGCAATAATCTCTGATGATTGAATAATAATCTTCTGTCCAGAAACGGTTACGGCTTCAGCTACGTCAACATCAAAGCAACAATAACTTCTAAGTCCATTAATTCCGTATACAGAATTAAGAAGAATTTTAAAGGCTTGTTGTATATTATTATACATTGACGCTTTATCTTTTAATGTTTCATCATCACCATGTTCAGCCATTTGCTGTTCTAACTCAATACCATCGGCTTTAATCTTCTTACGTTGCTCATACAAAAACGTTAGGAACTTCGGCATGATTCCTTCCTGTTTCTCTGGTTTGATGAATAGAGCACCGTTAGAGGACATATTACAGGATGTCTTCAAAAAGTTTAGAAACTTTTCTTTAGTTGTTGTTTTAATTGTTCCGTTGACTAATCTTATTTCTACTTCATTTTCGGTATGGCTCAATACTTTACCAATTTTGGTTTCCGGTGATATGTTAATAGTTCTCATAATTGATGGATATAGTGAGTTCAAGTCATAGACAACTTCACCTCTATCATAATATTTCATTTCGGTTGCATAAACATAACCCCCACGAAAAGAAACCTCACTTGGTGGTAAACCATTATCGGATAAGAATATCTTCCCATCTCTTCTTGCTTGACAAGTTAAACACCCCTGAACATAAGGTAAAGTATTGTAGATTGCTTCATATTCAACTAACGCTATATTACAAATAGTTGTGGCTAGATCAATAAATTTTTTCTTCTTATCTAATTCAACCACCCCATCAACATCACGAATATTATATTCTATGTATTTTGAGAAGTCCTGTGTGTGAAATTCATAAAAAGTTTTATATTCTGAGTGATCTAATTTACCAACACCAAGTTCCGATTGAAGAACGTCATCGAGTTTATAACTTTCTAGTTGTTTATCAAATTTGTATTTTAACAAATACCAATAGTCCAAAATGGATAGCCCAGTTATTTTTACAATATCACCATTGAGATCACTGTTCCACTGAAACCAAACATTTCCCATTGGACTTAAGTGTGCATCAGAATCGAACATAGAACCGAGAATTTTTCTTGATCTATTAACAATATATGGCATATCAAATAATAGAACATTCCAACCAGTTACAATATCCGGTGGAGAGTTCTTCCAGAATCTAAGAAAGTGTACAAGTAAATCTGTTTCTTTGGTGAATCCATAATAAGTTCTATTTGGGATATCCTTTGGAATATTTGGAACAACTCCGGTTGGTGGCATGTACCAGATATATCTTTGATCGGTTAGAGAATTGTGAATAGTAATAACATTAATTGGATAGTTTGCTTCAGTTGCTTCTGGGAATGTATTATCTTTAGCTGTTTCAATTTCAATATCTATTGTATATATCTTAAATTGATGAACTCTAAAATCAAGTTCTCTTTCCTGACCAATAAATCTATCTAGTAAAAATTCTCTGGCTGGTGGGAGTGATTCAAAAATTCTTGTTCCACTGTGTTGATTAATCCAAACTTTTCTGTCTCTAGAAGAATTAAAAGAAACTTTATTTAGTTTAGTTCCATACATTGAATTGTATGTTCCTGATGGATGTTCATAATATAAATGTGGACTATGTGGATAAATTTCTGTTATTGGTTTACCGTCATCATCCCAGTGGTCTAATCGGATAGTTGATGAACGATAGTTGTAAGTACAATTTCTGTAAGACATATTTCTTATTCCTGTTTGAATTGACGATTAGAGCATTTAGCAATGATGTCGATGTTAAATAAGGGTGGCTTGGTTGGTTTGATTTAGTAATGAACTTTAAATAGGAGAATTTTCAAGATCCAACCAAGCCACTAAATTTTATTTACTCATAAGTTTTTTAACGTAATCTTCTATTCCTAAATTTTTAACTGTGTAAATTTCTTTAATGTCCATTTCGATAATTTTTCTGTTCCATAATATATCATAGGTCTCAAAACGATGAAAGTCAAATAAACTTTTGGATTCATGTAATTCAACTATAGTAAATTCCGCAGTATGTTTGTGGTTTAAAATACTATTAAATTCATTTAGTGATATTATTGTTTCATCATTTCTAAGCACATCACCATATGTCGTGTTCTTATATACAATAAAAAAGTCATCATTCTTTAATCTAACTAAACTTCCGGTATGTAAATTATTTTTAGTTATAGATAAGTTAAGTTCTTGAAAGTTTTGTGTCGTTAATTTTTTAAACTCTGGCTGAGTTATCTGAGTTAATATCGTATCTTCATATTTAAAATGAATAACTTCAATATCAACATTGGTTGTAATTACTTTATTAAATATTTCATTAAGATGCTTAAGATAATCCTTTACGATAAAGAATTTAAATTCTTTATACTGTTTAATCGCCAACTGTAATTCAAACTCATTCTTCGATGTCATTGCAAATTCTCCCACAAAATTTAATTAACCGTGAATTATTTTTCCTTTGTTTTTCTCAACAAAATCCCTTCTTTTGTTTTCAGCAATCATTTGTTTCTTGAGTTCTTTTTCAGACGGCAACTTTATTTTCTTTGTTTTCTTTTCCATTTTTAATCCACCTGTTCCTTTTAGTTTTCTTTTACGGGGTTTAATTTCTTTAATATATTTATTTTTATTTGCAAGAAATTCACTAGCTTGTTCTGATGTAATTACATCCATATTGTATACCAGAAGATTATCTTCAAATTCTTTAAGTTCTTCTTTCTGTTTATCATCTAACATAGTTAAATCCAAAATTGCTGAGTTAGATGATTCTTTCATTCTCCTTAGAATTTCTGTTCTGATTTCTTTTTTTAAATGTAGACCACCATCAACTAATATAAATGGTTTTGTTTCGTCCTTAGATTTTGGTGGTGGAATAATTTTTCCTCCAGCATCAAGTAAAGTTCCTTTCTCCATTGTAATTTCCTTTCTTTTATTATAAATTAAATTCATTATTAACATAATTAAATTCTGGATTAATCATGTTTGGTTGAATCTCTATTATTCGATATTCAATATATTCTTCTTGTAGTTCTTCATTAAGTTTATATATATTACATACTTTCAATTCAAATCCAGTTGCGAGTGATCCGGTGTTAATTGGTTTATTCTTCCTAGCTCCTTTGATATAGCAATCTTCAATGCCGAGTGTTTCCAGAGCTTCTAAGAGAGGTTTCTTATTTGTGAATACACCAACTAGGTTGTAAAGCTTACTGGATTCTCTACTTCTTTTAACTGTGTGATATAATCGGCTCATAAACGGCTCATTCCCTTGTTTCTAACTATTCTTGTTGTTCAAGTAACTCTTCAAAAAGATCACCATCTTCAGATGAAACTATCAACATATCAACCAATATAGAAATAAATTCTTCAGATAAATCTTCCGATTCTATATCAACTGCGTTATCACTTTCATAGTCCGTTGTTGGAACATATATGCTATCTATCTTTGGTGTTCCGGTTAAATTTCCATCATCTATTGGATACTCTAAGTAAACATCAAAACTTAAAGATTCTTTTTCTTTTAACTCATTTAATCTACTTAACACACCTTCTGGAATTTTGTTTACATTAATTTCATCTTCATCAATATAGTAAAGATTCTTTCCATCTTCTTTATATATATCAATATAAAAAGTTGTGTGTCCGTCAATAGTTTTTGTGTAACCCATTCTGATATTCCTTATTTTAGTTAAGTTGGTTGCTCGAGATGGAATCGAACCATCGCACATTTGGTTATGAGCCAAATTAGGAAACCAACATCCTGCCGAGCTACATTAATTCTATTTATGCTTTTTCTTTTTCTTAAATCTTTTGTCAGTTATTAATATTCCATTGAAGTGATCAATTTCATGTTGAATAACTCTAGCAATAAATCCACTAAAGATTTTAACTTCTCCAGTAAACGAGTTTATTTTAACTTGAATAGATTCAAATCTTCGTACTGGAATTTTTAGAACTGGAATAGATAAACAACTTTCAATTTCAACTATAAGTTTTTCACTCTTCTTTAAAATTTCTGGATTGACTAGGACGATCTCTTGACCATCTACTTCCAACCAAGCTATTCTCTTATGTATTCCTATTTGAACTGAGGCAACTCCACATCCATTTTTTGTTTCTGAGTTAGCTTGTTTAAGTTTAGCAACTAACTCATCGATGTTCTCGTCTTTAGATACTAGTTCAGATTTTATCCTGAGAATTTTCTTATCTGTTACAATTTTCAATTTTGTTCTCCTATTTCATATAGACATTAAGTTGCACTATTTGAAACTATCTGGTTTAGTTTGCTACCGACATTAATGTCGGTAGCAAACTTTATTATTTCATTAGCCAAGCTTTAATTTCCTTTTCGCCCATACAAGAAATACAGTTTTCTTTTAGATAATTTATAATTGATTTAAACATTTTATTAATTCCTTTATTTAAGTTCATTACTATTATAATACCTAGTTTGGTGGAAAAGTCAATAGTGGATTCTATTTCTCCATCAACTTTTCTTTACTAATCTCATAAACCACTTTAGCATCCTTTCCAGAGTGTAATCTATACAGATCACCATCGAAGCTTGGAACAAAACCTGCTTCCCAGAGGTCGATACCAGACTGGAATGGATTAACTCCTTTCTCGTGTTCTATTCCTTTCCATTGATCTAGTTGAAAGAAACTAGAGATATAAGCCCAGACTGAAGCCCCGACTGAATCCCAGACTGAATCCCAGACTGAATACCGGACTGAATCCCCGACTGAATCCCCGACTGAATCCCGGACTGAATACCCGACTGAATCCCGGACTGAATCCCAGACTGAATCCCAGACTGAATAC
>Ga0222628_1000475_pt1 | contig 16698 bp, 12 predicted proteins | sample AntAcemetageno95_FD_179860 | JGI IMG/M metagenome (GOLD analysis project Ga0222628, IMG submission 179860) | Saline water microbial communities from Ace Lake, Antarctica - #95 | ecosystem: Environmental > Aquatic > Non-marine Saline and Alkaline > Saline | place: Antarctica: Ace Lake | collected...
TGGGACATCTTTCGAAGGGTCAGGATTCTATTCTCCTTCTTCTCTCTATCGTACTTATATCGAAGGGCAGCGATCTTGTCCTTTTCCCTCTCAACCCTTGCCTGAGCCTTGGCATCAAGGAGCTTTTTAGTAAGCTTCATTTCCTGTCTTGCTGACTTAATAGAATCATCGAAGCTAATAATTTGGTCTTGAAGACGATTTATCTTTGCATTGAGGTTTTGTATTTGCTTGCTTTGTTTTTGCCCTGTTTTCTCCTCCTCACGGATCATCTTCTCAATATCTCTCTCGAGGTTCTTTATCTGTGAGTTGGAATTCTTTATATTGTCCTTAAGTGATTCCTGCTTTTTACCAAGGGAATTCATCCTCTCCTGGTACTTCATTGCAGTCTTTTTTAATACATTAATATCAGTTTGAATCGACCTTACAAACTTGTCTACGTCAGCAGAAGTGTCTTGACCCTTGAGGATCTTCATCTTATCGGCAATGTCAGCAACACGGTCAACAATAGTAAGACTTCTCTTTACAGGAGTATCCTCTTTCTCAGTGAGAGGCGAATCTTTTTCAAGCTGTTCATCAAGGCTTACTCGAGTGGCTGTATCCTGATTTGTGTCGTACATCATCTCGATTCTATGGACACTTGGTCTATAGAGATCAGGATTCTCGGTAAGCTTCTCCCAAAGGTCTATTGCTGACATATCCCTGGATCCATCAGGAAGTGGGATATCCCGAACATCTATCTTGCTAATTATATCCAGGAGCTTTTCTACTCGCTCGTCACTAAGGGACTCGATGAATTCGTTGTTTAGGTCTGATCTCTTTGGGGTCTCATCGTCCTGGAACAAGATGAATATCTCCGAGAATGCTCGAGATTTCTTAGCCTCTTCTTTCTTGTAGGAAATTACTTCATCAGCCCACTGCTCACCTTCAAACTGTTGTGCTACCTCAACACTGACAGACTCTCCGCTCTTCCAGTCACTTTCTATTTGTCGAGCATATTCTTCCCTGGTAGGTAGCCCTTCTTGAGTAAGGGCAATATTTTTTAGGTTCTCATAATTCTTACTGATTGATGAATTACTGTCGTCAGCACCATTCTGGTAGGCATTTATTTCAGGCTGAAATAAAAGTCTTGGATCTTCTTGACTCCGGAATAAAGGCTGGTCTCCAGAAAATTCACTTTGAGCTTTCTGGAGCTGATCCTTGTCTATTCCGAGGTTTTTCCTGTCGATTTCTTCAAGGCTAAGGAGTTCATATACGGTCCGTTGAAAACGATCTCTTCGTGATCTCCGTCCATTATCTCCTTGATTCCTTGGAGTCTCTCTATCGTTACGTTCTCCAGACCCATTTCTTTCTTCAGCTTCAGCAGCCTTGAGAATATCTCCCTCGAGTATCGAGACTTCTGCTTGATCTCCCCTTCCCCAAATACCTGAGCCATCTTGAGATATAAATCTCTGTAAATATTTTTCTCTTCCACCGATCTCCCCCTCATTCAATTTCATGACTACAACATCAGGATACCCATCAGATTCGCTCCACCCCTGGGATTCCCAAAACGCCTTTAGATCAGCGAACTCATGATCGCCCCTGATTCTATCGCCCTTCTTCCCATCCTTCATATCGTAGAGGTAGTAATCAGCGTCAAACTGATACGAATCAACTACCTCAAAACCATAATCGGAATACAGCTCAGTGAGCATCCCATTGGGAAACTTACTGTTCTTCACCGCAAATGCATCGAGATGAGTAACCCCTTCCTCGATAGCCTTTGCCATAATAAATGGCAACACACCCTTTGCGGAATTGTACTGGTTATTGATAACCGATGAAAGAATTATATCATCACCCTGATACTTTAGCGAGAAGTAAATATCATTATCCCCTAACTGAAATACCCTTTCTTTACCGTCCTTAATGTTCTTATTTAATGTCTTTAAGTCAGTTGGTGTTAACGATGATGAGCCAGGATTGTTCTTCATTGCATTGATGAAGTCAGCAGGACTTATTCCTCCATCGTCCTTTTTCTTTCCACTTTCCTTCCACGCACCCGAAAGACCATCAAGATAAACCTTAGCTTGTACACCACCGGATATGTCCTTGTATGCACCAGTGCTATCAAGCTCAAGAATAGAGCCTGATATATCAATTATAGGAGATGAAAGAGATGCAGCCCTGTACTCATTACTTGTCATCTGTCCGGTTTGGTTGTTTTTTACAGTCCTCATGTACTCATCAAACAGAATATTTTTCCCAATTGGCTTGTCTAATACGCCAACAATTTTTCCACGGATTCCATGTTTATAAGAAGGATGCTCAATAGTACCCTCTTCACCAAGTTCTATATTAAAGTTGTCTACATCAAGTTTTACAACAACTAATGCATCCCCGAGATTTAATGATGGTACATTGAACCGACTTTCGATAATCTCATTGAGGTAGGCATCCATCGGAGGAAGACCAAGGGCTTGGTTCCCTGGATTGGAAAAAACATTCATGAGCAATGATCTTTTTCCAAATGTTGATGTTTCTTTTAACCATGTATCAAATGCAACCGATTCCCTAAAGCTTGGAACATCTTTTAGATCCTTGTTCTTCAGTATTTGTTTATGCAGAGTATCAAGGGCATCATCACTTATTCTATCACCATCCAAGAGATATTTGTCGAAGATTTTCAAGTAGTTATCAACCGCTGTCCTGTTTGATCTATGAGATTTCTTGTCCATCATAACAACAACGCCATACCCACCAGTCTGCTTTGCTCTATTGAGCATAGAATTCCTTACCCCTGTATCGTCATTTGCCCACCAAGCCTTTCCGTAAAACTCTTGTATCGCACCAAAAAATGGTCCCCCAAGGTTTCTATCTTCCTCGAATTGAGTGCCTCGGAATTGACTAAATGACAAGTCACTGGATGTTCTGTCGGCGAATATTGGGAATACCTTGTCAGTCATCTTCTTCAAGTCTGATATCGTAAGTCTCGGGAAGTCCACCAAGTCATTGAGTTCGTTTTGAAATAGCACAGAGGATCCGTTTGTCTGGATAAGGTTTTCATCATAGTCAGTCTCAAGCCCCTGCATGAATATCATCTCACCATCTGATGCCGCTGGTCCTGGAGTAAAGATACGATCAAGAACACCCTTGACTTCTGGATCAATATCAAGGTTCATTCGATAGAGCATAGCCTGGTAAATATGTCTCATGTACTGCTTAACTTTTTCGAATAGTCTCTTTAATCCAGGTACTGGAGCCTCTCCGTTGATAAGGTACTTCTCCAGGTCAGCAGTAAACTGCTCCTCATTTGCGACACTCCACTCCCCATCCTCAACCCCATATACTCGCTCGAGAATAACAATGTCCTCAGATGGGAGCCTTGGTCTGAGTGCGTGACCCCACTCATGTGCGAGGGTAGAAAAGTCTGCGTTCTTCGAGAACTGTAAAAGAGTCCTTGCATCATTCAGGTGGATCGCAGCCCCACGAACCGAATTACCCTGAGCTAAGGCTTCCAGGGGAACCTCAGCCTGGGCATCAGTCAGTACCCCAGCAATATTCCTCTCAATAAACTCCTCGAAGCTTATCCCATCCCTGCTTGCACTAATCTCCATGAGTGCAGTGGCAACAACGACTTGCTCAAGGGCATCTTCACCAAACTTTTCAGAATTACTTATCACATCCAAAAGTCCGTCTTCGAATTCCTTTCTTGTAAGCACCTTCTCTCTGAGCTTGTCATTCATCGCCTGGACAAATCCCTGGTAGGTTGTATTTGTCACCCTTGGCTTCTTACTTAGAAACTCATCATCGGCCCTTACAATGTCCTCAAACAGCATCTCCTGCTCTGCTATAGCATCCGAATACGCATCTTGATCTTCTGTAGGGTTTAGCTTGCCTATGTCCTTCCTGAGCCGATTAAATTTCTTTATGAGTCCAACTCGCTTAGGATTCCTATTCTTGAATTTCTCTACAAGTTCCTGGTCTACATCGGTAAGGTCGACATCACCAACACGGTCTCTCACAAGCTCTATCACATCCATAGCCATTCCAGGGTCGTCTGGTAGTTCTGTTATCTGTACAGCATCACCCTGCCTGGTATAGTTGATCTTAAGCTTTTGATTCCCATCAATGTCGAAAACAGAAATATCATTATCAGTAACTTCGGCTTTTATCTCACCATCTACCCTCGGTATCCGTTCGTAGATTTGAGGGTCTACCGCAGAGGCAACAACGTGCTTTGGATTGCGTGTAAGGTAGCTTACCTTTCCATTCTCGTTAAGAACCACGACCTCGGCCCCATCCTTAAATGCCTGATTGACTCCATCCTTGGAGTCGATTTTCACTACGTTCTCGCTATCAAGGTACGCAGAGTACACGCTCCCAGGACTCGCCTTAAGCCCCAGTACATCCATGACCCCCATGAGTCTTGATGGTATCTCCCGAGGATCGAGCGAAAGACCGACATAGGATGCAAGGTCAATCATCGGCTGTAGGTTGGACTGCTTTATTAGACTCTTGAACTCCTTCTTCTGGACGATAGAAGGATCATCGAGGAACTGCCGAATAAGCTTCTTTACATAGACTGGCTGGGTAGCATCTACAGCAGATAGAAGACCCTCCTTATCAAGGGTCATTCTTGCATTCTGCATACCCTCAACGACAGTACTTCTATCCTCGGTGAAGATCATGTTCCCATTATTGTCTCTACCTGAGAAGACCAAGGACTTCGGAGTTCCATCTTCGTTTCTTATTCCAAACTCACCCCTGTTAATAAATGACTCCGAATCACCACGAACAATCGAGTTCACTATTCCAGGATCTGCGTTCGATAAGTCTTCACTACTCAATTGACGACCGGATGCAGGATCCTTCAAGTTTGACATCCGTATTTCTCTATAGTCACTTATCGACTGCACACCACCAGTCACCCCACCAAGGACAATCTGAGCAAGCAATGTCTGTCTTGCAGTTTCCTTCACCAGCTCGAGGTAATCAATTGCATTCTGTCGGTTCTCAACAGGTACATTATCTATGTCTTTTGCTATCTCAGCACCTAAGAATTCTACAGACTCCTGAGCTATTTCTTGTGCAATTTCTGATGCGATAGATGTCACATACCGAGTGCCAAACCTTGCTGCCATTGCCCCAGCAGTACCCCTTAAGAGACTCTTTGTAAGGGCATCGGTGACCCACTTCGAGACAGAAAACCCTCCTGGTATTAAGTCACCAGAAACCATTTCTATAGCCCCTGATATAGCCGAAACAGCCCCTGAGCCAATTCTTGCAGTCTCATGACTGACACCGCTCCCGATCATCTCACGATATGATAGTCCCTGGGTAATTTCCTTCGATGCCAAGAATCCACCCGAGGCTGCGATAAGCCATGGAATAAATGCAGGAAGAGCAAGCCCACCAGTCATTCCGCTTACCAAGGCCCCAACCCCAATTGATGCTACCTTCGTCAACGCACCAGATGCTGCAACCCTACCCATGAAAGGGAGGACGTTTGCGACAGCCTTTGCCATATCGGTAGTGATCCAACGATCTACCTCTTCTGGCTTTGGCATAGTCTGCTCAAGGGCTTCGATTCTTCTTTGATCAGATTCAGAGATTGATCCGTCTCGCATCTTATTGTAAAGATCAGATAGATCATTCATTGCCATACCGGAATTAAACTCGTTCACCACAGCAGACCAGGCATCCATGGGTCTATTAACCCTTCCGTACAACTGCTCCTGGATTTTGTCGTAGTTCTGCATTACAAAATTTGTATCGTATCCAGTCTTACTTGCAAGGTATGCAGAGTGGTAGAGCTTCGCCAGGTTTTCCCTTGGGTCGCCCTCTGCTACCTGTAGATAGCGATCAATTAACTGAGGATCTCGTTCTTGTATCTGCTGTGCAAATGCCTCTGGCCCAATCGTGTCCCGAATACCCTCGGCCATTCTTGTCGAAGTAGCCCTGTCCTGCTGATCGATGAAAGAGGGTAGGCCACCAGTTTTCACTAACGGATCACGAACATCTTGCTCTGGACCAGATATCGAATTGACTTTAAATCCCTCGGATTCGTTGATCCATGATGGTAGACCCATTATTCACCTCTCGATTTATTATACCCTGTTTTCGGACGACTATATATTACCAGGAATTGTAAATGAGGTCGTCAATAACACCACCCTTCACTTCTACACCCATAATCCAAATCGAAGGCCCAGTAGTAGCCGGAGCATCTTCTACAAATCCACCCCTTGCTGCCTGTTCTGGATCCCTTGTCCTTTGTGGAGGACTTGTATTCGTAGAACCTGTCCCCCGAACCTGACTCGGAGAAACCCAACGTTGTTCAGCAAGGAATCCCTGACTACCATTTTCCCATCGTTCATTCTGAGGGTTCCACACCTCGAGAGTCCACTGTCCGGTGACAGGATCATTGGCAATACCTGGAACCATCCTCGTAACAATCATCGATGTGCCATAATTGGAAGTTCCGGCATACCTTGAGTTTTCGAGGTATGGCCTTCCTTGGGTATAAATCTTTTGAATAGGATACCCAGTCGAAGGATCTATTTCTGTTTCTGCGTTATTGAAATCCTCACTAAGTTGGGTAGCACCGAATAACACCGTATTGAAGCCCCTACGAAGATCCTCATGATTCTGATAGAAGACTTTCATGGTTTCTGCTTCTTGAGGATCGTTTCCTATACTATAAAATCGATGCCCATCAGCGATCTCTCGTGAGACTGCAAGAGCATCACGATTTGTCCTTGTAGAGTAAGTTAATCCAAGACCCATAGTCCTGTTCAAAACATTACCCATTGACGTTATGGTCCTTCCGTTAATGATGGCTATCTGATTCTTCATATAGTCTGAAACAAGCTCAGAGGTAAGTGGAGGCTGATTACTTCCAGGCTCATAACTCAGTAATTGATCTTGAACGAATCTCCTCGCTAAAGTATTCACTTGACTCATAACCGAGTCATAATTACTATCTCGAATTCCCATGCTATCCATGTATGCCTCTAACTGAGGCTCCATTTCGCTAAACCGCAGGACATTGAAAATACCATCTTCCTTCGAATTTAAGAGTGTTCTGTATTGAGCATCAGTTATAGTTCCTTGTGTGTAGTACTCATTCAATTTATAACCGAATTCTTGCTGATCTCTTTCGGCTAATATCATCAGCTCATTAAAGTTTGCATCACTTACTATCTGAGATGCCCCATTATCTATCACCTCTTCTGGAACCATTAACGAGGTATTGAAGTTTGCAAAGTTCACCTTCCACCTATTCTTCTCATCATCAGATGCCCATGTCCACCGATCTATTACAGACAAGTCAAGTGGTCTTGTGAGATTTCCCTCAGAGCGTTGTCTGGTTGCATTTACTAAAGTATTAGTAAGCTGATTGTTCATTTCATTGGTAACAGCACTCACCCTGCCCTCTGCTACTCCCTTGAATACATTTGCAAACCCTATCCTTTCCTCGGGAGAAAACTGGGATAGATACGCATCTTCACCACTCGATATCCACTGATATGCCTCGTCTGGATCATTTCTCATGAGTCCCTGATTATTAATAAAGCTCTGTCGATTCCCCTGGAGAAGCTCCTCCCTCTTTGCATTTGCCTCATTTTCTGTCAGCCACCCCTGCTCAACCATATACCCCAACCTACGGTCAGTCTCATCTTCCGCTGCAACTGGATTTCGTTCTTCTTGCAAGTAAGCACTCAGATCGCTGAAGTTATTTTGTATGAGAGACTCATAGTGAATGAGCTTCTCAGCCTCACCCTCTTCCGCAGATATAAACCCCATGCCTACCTTGTTAGAGATTGCTGTATCAATAGCATCCCTCCCAACAGAAATATCGGTCATTTGTATCGCCTGGGTAATGGATGTATAAATAGTGGTCTTATAATTGTCGTCAATCCTCTGGTAGTAGGCTTCCTCACCCATAGTCTTAACCTGGGAGTTAAGCTGATTGAGATTGAGATTAAGTCCGTCACGATACCTCGAATTCAAACCAGACGAGTAGGTATTGAGTCTCTCAGACCAGGATCCAACAAACTCATCGGTGAGACTCCTGATATTCTCAGGGTCGGTCTCATAACGGAGTTCGTTATTCCTCCACTGCTCCCACGCAGAGTTATAGTCTAATTTCATCTGCTCGAGCTGAATCGAGTACTGATGATCCTGTCGTCTTTGGTCTCTGTTGAAGATTCCTTGACCAAGATCCTGCAATCCCTGACCTAATCGATTTAGTCCATCACTCATGTTTCACTCCACCAGTTTGTTTCAACTCCACCAGTCTGATTCCACGCCACTACCAAGGAAGGAAAGAGTTTCCCCAGCAGACCCAAAGAATGCATTAGCAGTGTTTGATTTACGCTTTGCATCACTCTCCCACCTCTGTTGTGCCAAGTCAAGATCGAGTCCTTGCTGTCGAAAATCGAGCTGTCTGTTTTCGTAGTCTCTCTCCTCGTTTATCAGCCCCTCTTGTCGATTCTTTACCGCACCCATGCTCCCATAATTCTGATTGAAACCACTCGCCCCAGCATTAACATTCATTGCTGACTTCATGTCGCCGACCTGATTGTCGTACCTTGAATTCATGAATGACTTCTGATCTGCAAGCTGACGAGTTTGTAGATCGAACGACTGCTGATTGAACTCCATCTCCTTACGGAGATTATTGTTCGCACTCGCTGCACCAAGGATATTGCCGAAAACTTTTAAGGCAGACCCTGCAAACATTAGACCGAGCAAAGATCACCTCCCATTGATATCGACATTCGCCTGGATAGCAAGTATATGAGCATCCATTGGCTGATCGACCTTAATCCAAATAGAAACCTTCGAATCAAAGGTCCCCTTTACACTCACTCTCTTGTCCCCAGTATACGCTAAACGTGGTTGGTCAGTATATTCATTCGGAGACGAGAAATTCACACTAAAGTACTCCTTACCATTCGTAGAAACATTAAGGTCATACGAGTTATGGACTCGAAAAACTACGTCTACAATTCGCTTCCTCACATCAAATCCCTGATCCGTGTATACGTCATGTGTCTTAATAACAGACCTATATGGCAATCCTACGGTAATAGTCCTTGCCTCACCATCAAGCTCTATTTCCCCATTCTCCACAAGAGTTTTGCCTATATACATTCCGTTTCTGATTACGTCTACAAGCATTCCTTCGAGATGATCAAGGCCATCAAGATTTCCAGATACAAGACCCCTGGTAATTACACTATCAAGAAAAACAGATTCACTTCTAAACTGCATTTTTTCTAATGCCCTTTTTGAATTTCTTGATACAACCATGAAAACAAGATCCTCATCACTACCAGGGAGAACTGCTATGCTCTCCACAACTCCATTTGTTTCATATCTACCCCATGCAAGCTTCTCTTGAATTTTATCATAAAGACAGTAGATGAGCTTCCCATCGTCCAAAAGCACCCAAAGGATATTCTGAGGTGATGACTGAGCATATACTTGAGCTATCTGTGTTCCAAATATGTTTTTTGCATACCTCGTAAGATCATTTGCCCAGTAGTTAGCTCTCTCATTCGAGTAGTTGTATCCGATGATTCGCTTCCGATCCTTGTGTACAAAAATCATTTCATCCTTGAATATAAAACCACTGACAGTAGAAGATCCTATCTGAGTATTCTTCTTAAGATACACATCGGTAGCAGTAAATCTACCACCAGTTTCAAGGGTAAATTCACTTGATGCTGTTGCTATATAAATCTTGTCAGCAGCCTCAATCCAGCGGATCGTATCAAAACCATTTCCCTCAACCTTCAGCCCAACCGCATCGTCAGCACCACCAGGAGCAGATACAAAATTTGTATACACACCAGCCTTAGATGCCCAAATTACCGATGAATCATTCATAAACCCAGCAAGAAACAATCGAGAATGGAAGAGTACACCGAACGAAGGATACCAACCAGAACCCCCCATTAAGTTGATACTCCCACCGGATATATCCTTCGTCAATGACATTGCCGAAATGGATGGATTATTAGAAGAGAAGTCAAGAACTTGAGACGGTAAAGAAGGATGGAATAGGTACATCTTCTGCGTATCAGAAGTCCATCGAATACCCTTAAGGTGAATCTCATTGAATACGGTCGTAATAGTTTCAGTCGGAGGTACAATTGGAATCTCTTGGAAAGAGTATTCGGCAAAGTATGAGTCAGCCACATCTTCCGCCGCCTGGGTAACTACCCACACAGGTCTAATTAGATAAATAATAGTCAAAAGAAGAAAAAATGGGCTTAATAACCAGATAAACAAAAAATTTGGTGGAGCAAGTACAAATTGGGCATATTTTTCAGCTACCCAAAACCCACTCTCGCTGATGTCAATTCTTTCTTTCCTGACCATAGACCGAACAACTTTTACTGTCTTTGGCTTATGGTCCTTAGATTGGTTTGTTAGTCGAATATAAAAAGTCTGAGCATCATTTCTGTTTACCACATTTCTATCTTTGTCCTGTACAAAGATCTGGTAAAAAAACTCATTTGTCGCATTGTTTGTGAACTTGCCAAGAGGAAATGCATCGACTGCCGTGAAATTAACATTGTCGGTACTATGCTCTGCAAGAAATCTATCGTTCACATCATAGTCATTACCTTGCATTCTGATCGGGAAAAATACTTTCTCCGATGCACCAGTACCAGTCCTACTGTATAAAACATACCCTGTGTCTTCAAATCCATCGTCAACGTCTACTTCCTTTGCATCATAAACTATCGAGTCGAATCTCTCTCCAGAGTACTCGTAGTAATACTTATTTTCCACCTCATCTTGAATTATGCCACCAATTAGACCAGTCGAATATGTCCTTCCAAAAGGATAGGCATCAGTACTTTTAGCAACAGGAATGCCACCCATATCGCTTGGATTAAAATTAGTTACAGGATATATACTATCTGAGTCATACCACGGAGATCCATCCATGTTAATAATTCTGCACTTCAGATGAGTAAACTCTACCAGGTACTTCCTCCTGTCATTCAGATAGAGAGGGAAAATGACAGCAAGCTCACCACCCTCGGTCGTGGAAATAAAGGTACTCCCTGGTCTCCTCTGAATTCCACCAGCATCTGATGGTATCCAGTTTGACATCCACTCCACAGACTTATTCAGAATCCCAGTATCGATTCTTCCTGCGAACATAGGGTCTACCTGACCCATAGAGAAATCTGTATAAATCTGTGCTGTCTGTGCCATTAGTTATTCCACCTCACTCCGTACCATCCATCGGTCGCATTATCTTTCCTTGCATACTTCCTACCATTGTTAATTTTCGCCTGTCTCTTGTACCCCTCATACTCCTGAGAGAGTATTTGTAAGTGGGTCTTATCTGCACTCAAGGGAATGACCATCTCATAGGATAATCGTGCAGCGAACATCATGACAAAGTCCTCTGGCCACTTCGTAATAAGTGTCGAGGAGCTTATATACTTGAGTTTATATGGGTTAATCGTAGAAAAAAAGCTCTGCCCTTCAATACTAAACTCGTAATTTTCATCATCTATTTTTAAACAGTCGTTGGGTAGTTGGTACTCATAGACACCATTATCTTCCGCTATTAAGGCGAGGCTCGCTCTCTTCTTAGCAAATACCCAATCAGCCTTCATCAGCTCCTGCTTCTCAAGTGTATCCCACAGTCGATTGATAATCTGTGCATGATTAGAGGTGTTGAGTACGTCAGAGATAGGCTCCTCACCGAGCTTTGTCAGTGCGATATTAGCTATCTCGACTTGAGTCATCTTTTTCCTTCTTTACTTGCTTCTTTGCAGCTTCCTTGACTTCTTCATTAGGAGGATCCTTGAACTCAGTGCCAGATATCTTCCTGAAGTCCTCAATGGGTACGATGGTCCTCGAATGGACGGTCATTCGCTCACCCTTGCTCCATAGCTTATCTTGGAAATACACAGCCCGAATAGCCTCATAGGTCGTTTGTGGCACTACCATTAAACCTCCAAAAATGGGGAGCCGAAGCCCCCCATATTATTATCGCTCGATTCCCACGAATGCATCCACAGTACCTGTGGTCATGGTCGCAGAAACTACATAATTGATTCGTAAATACCGTAGATTTGAATCTGGTATACGAATCTTCAAAACGGTCCCAGCAGGGAGGCTCTCATGAGCTATCGGTCCAGCAGTTGCTACTACAGCAAATCCAGACGACTCAGCATCAGACTCCTGGAGTTGGGCAGCAAATGTGGCCCCACCAGTCGCCGAATCGAGAACACTCTTTACTACAACATACACAAATACAGGGTAGCCTGTACCGTAATCTCGTCCGGTAGCACCAAGATCGATTACATTAGTGCTAACACCGTTTGTCGTAGTGATTGCCTGGTCACTACTCAAAACCAGTTGTGCATCTTTTATCATAACAGCCCTCCTTTAGGCGATTGCAGGCTCATTATTGAGAATTGCTTCCTCAACAATAATTGGCGACTCTTGGAAGAAGGTAGTTCTTTGACCAGCAAAGTCTCTGAAGTCGTAGTTCACGTTCGACTTATCCTTGGCATAGATGTCAATAGCAGTCTTCACTTTCTTGTTCACGACTATTACAGCACCCTGTCCAGCCATCGGCATCTCATTGATCAACTCGATCATTATATCATCGATCTTTTCGGTAGCAATAAGGGCAGAGAGATCCGATGTGTCGATGTTCGCAATACGCTTCACGCATCGCTCGTCCTTGACGAACATACCAGCATTAATTTCGAAGTGGGTCCGGTAAACCTGGTACATAGTACCATCGGAAAGGGTTTTAGTATCTTCCCTAAGGTCAGTCGAAACGACACCAAAGTTCGCAGCCCCACCAGAACCCATGCCTTTAGGATAGAGCATCTCCATCTTGTTCTCCCCAGGTTGCAGAATCCAGATCGAGGATCGTGCAGTAGATCCACCACCAGTCACTACCGAACCAGCAGTCAATGTGGCATATCGAGGATGCAACCCAGTAAAACTTCCAGTGTTAGTAGCATTGTTACCGTAGAAGAATGTGGACATGAAAGTCTGAGCCAGACCCTCAATGAAGGCCTTATCTTCTGTGTTCCGGTACTGATTTACGTTACCAGACATCCTTGCTTCCTTCACATCGATCTCCGAGTAAGTCTCGAGCATTCCGAGATACTCAGTGATCTGCTTCGTGGTAGAGCTTTCGGAAGAAACACCTTTATTAAGCTGTCGCCAAGTACCAGTAGGTAGACTTGTCCGTACAGTCCCTCGGTGTGCGGTTTCCATATTTGCTTCTTTCCACGGAAGGTAAGCAAACAGGTTTTTAGTAGTCTGGAGTACTTCTGCAATAGAAGCGACCTGTCCATTGGGGTCTATTCGTTTTGCAAGCTCCAAGAGACTCAAATTACTCTGAGTTAAAGTAGCCATTTTCTGTCCTTAGTGTCTCCCCACTAAGTGCCAGTAGGTCTCTACCCCTACGTCCGGTAGTTTACTACAAACCCTGCGTTCGGCTTCTCCTTACTCCCGAGAGATCCACCTTTCAGCCGATCCTCACCAAGTATCTCATTACCTACCCTGTGAAATGCCTTGATCCATTTCGGATTATTCCCAAGACCATTACTCGTTATCAACTCAAGAATTTCCTCATCCTGATTGACAAAAGCACTAAGGGCCTGCTGTGCGAGATCAGCGTTCTTCTGGAAATCAGCACCCCATTCCTTACGCAGTTCTGCCTCGACAGACTTCTTACTCTCAATCATGGCCTCCATCTTCTGGTTCACGGCCTGAACATCAAACTCTGTCAAGGATTTCATCTGGGACTTAGTAAGTCCTATCTGACGACCAAGTGCCTTAAAAGCATCAATAGTCTCAGGGTCCAGAATATTCTCGACCCCATCAACAAGCTCGTACTCACTCGGATCATCAGGTACTCCAATGGCTTTATAGTAGTTGGATCGTTCTTCGTCAGAGGCTTCCTCCCCTGGCACATACGATCTACCTTCCAATTTTTTGAGTTCAAGGAATTTATCAGCTAACTCTGGAAGTTTCTGATAGCCTCTAAAATCCTCAACTTCTTTTTGGTCGGTTCTCAACCCAGCCATCCAGCCTGGTATTTCCGTACTTACTGATTCCTGTGGTTCAGCTCCACCCGACTCTTCGATCACGGTTGTTTCAGCCATAGCTTACTTCTCCCTCCCTATGAGTTTATCGACCGTACCAAATAAATCGGTAGGGTCTATCAATCCAGCTTTAATTGCCAAACGTTGTGCAACGTTTCTTCGAGCCATGTCCGAGACACTCTCGAACACATCCGAAAAAAACCCACAGTCGTTCAGAATATCAGTCAACACAGCCCTTCCCTCTGGACTGGAAAACACCTCTCTATACGCCTGTTGCAAGTCAGTCAATTCATTCATTGCCCCCCCATCATCGACATCAATGGCGAATTCGCATCAACTCCCTTGCCAAGCTTTGTGGTAGCCTCCCCGAGCTGAGCCATCTCAGCCATCTGTTGCTGTTTAGCCTGGACCTCAGCCCTCGCCTTTCGCATCTCAGCAACTCGCTTCTCATCTTGTAGCATATCCTGGGGTAATCCAGCTTTTTCGGTGAGCCTCCTAACTATCGTATCCATTTTGAAATTATCCAACATTCCAGGATCCTGGAATATCTGCAAAGAGGTCCCGATTTCTACCATCGCTGACTTTATTCCCTGAGTCTCATAGTACCTCTTTTGCATCTGACTCAGAGGACCTATGTACTTTGCATCAAAAAGATCATTACTACCAACAAGCTCCTCTGGAGGCTCAACTAATTTACCAGCTCTACCGAGGATATGAAAAACCCTCTTCACGATAGGAGACAGGAATTCAACTTCCATCGAGCCTATAACGGACGACATAATCACAACTTTTTCCGCCTGTCTCTCAGATACCTCTAAAGCAGTCATTGCTCGATTATTCTGACCAGCCAGCATCAAAAAGAAGTCAACGTAAAAAAAATCCCTAACAGCCTGTTGTTTCTGACGATAGATTTGCTCTGCTATAGGGAAGTTACCACCGATTCCATTAAGAGCCTGTAAAGAGTCCTCTGGTGACTCCCAGTAGGTTATCCCATTAGGTCTCAGGTTAATCCTACCCCTGAGCTGTTCGCTCGCTAACAGTGGAGGATCTGCGTGTTTTTGTGCAGTCCTAATCACCGACTCAGCGATCTGGTTGAGACCCAGTATCTCGGGCAGTGCATCTATCGCAGGAGACCTACCATAAATTTCATCCGAGTTTACAGTCCATCTCCACACAGCGTAGGGCATCTCATCATACCCACCCTCGCTTATACCCTCATTCGATCCATCGAGGTAGTAAACAGAGGCATACCTCTTCTTTTCTCTTGGGATAGACTTACCACTCCTACCGTCAACCCTTGGGTATACTGCGTGGATCACCCAAAAATCTGTGTCAGGTGCTGAGGTAATTGCCTCGACTACTCGCTTGGGAAGATCTTTCTCCTCCCACTGCTGAGACATCTGCCTTGCAGTCATTTTGTATCGCCGAAAAACCGTGTCCACTATACCGTGTCGACTATCTGCTATGTAAATTTCTTTTGGATGTCTTACCGTAAAATGGATGTCATCACCATCATCCTCACAATACATCACAGCAATACCCATCGATGCAGCATCCATGATCATCTCAGATGCTGACTTGTAAAAAGAGCTATGAGCGAGTGAGTGATACACAGTCCTCTCCCACTGCTGTAGGACCTCTCTGACTGAGTGAAGCTGATTAAGCTCCTCAGTAGGAGCTACAAGTTGGAGCCATGTTATCTGTGGGGAAACTGTGTACCCCTGGAGTCCATCAGCGAGTGTGCGTAGTGACATGATTGCGGTAGAGTCAACTGCCTTACCGTGATCTACAGATACAGCATCAGCAAAATTAGCCCTACCAGGTATGCAGTAATCTGCAACATCCTGCCAGGACTGCTCATAGAGTTGACGTTTTTCTTTTAGTCCCCCGAACCTCTTCGTGAGTTCAAGGATCTTTTCCTTCGAAATAGCCAAGGGAAACTCCTGTGTGTCTCCTCCCCCTTGGTTATCGATTAGTTAAGTTGTTGTCTCGTCCAAAAAGACTTCGGAGAAAATCGCTTACCTTCTTAAAGGCTTTTGATGTCTGCCATCGGCCAGACCCTGTTGCGTTTCTTCGCCTCTCCCGAGATATACCACTCAAGAAATCGCTATCTCTTTGACCAGATGCCACTGGTGCTTGCTCTCTCTGTCCTGCCATACACCCTCCATGTAAGAACTGCTATCACTAACACAAACACTACAGACAACCAAATGGGCGATCCGTATGAATGCCATTCATAGGTATTGTATAACGCAAACGCTACGCCTGGCAATGCATAGGGTATTCCGAACACCAATAGTACCAATGGCAGTTTATTTACCACCATCTCCAGGTACACCAGATCAGATCCCAATAACCAACCAATTTCATTGCCAGCGATTAACAGTAACCAGCCAGCTACGCAACTCACTACGAACAACACTACCTTTTTCATGTGTTTCTCCCTTACTTATTATACCTCAGTGTGTCATATCCCACAACTTCGTCCTGATACATCTCTCGATATCTCTTCGGCTTTGGTATGACCTTTCTGGCCCTATGGAACATCACAGCATATCGAGCCTCATCATAAATATGGTCGTCACCTGTGGTATCAACATCCTCC
>Ga0222628_1000476_pt1 | contig 16698 bp, 14 predicted proteins | sample AntAcemetageno95_FD_179860 | JGI IMG/M metagenome (GOLD analysis project Ga0222628, IMG submission 179860) | Saline water microbial communities from Ace Lake, Antarctica - #95 | ecosystem: Environmental > Aquatic > Non-marine Saline and Alkaline > Saline | place: Antarctica: Ace Lake | collected...
ATAATATGGTTTGCATGGACAATGAAATTCTTATTGAAGTTAAGACCTTAAATATTGATTCGGCTTCATTTACGCAAATTAAAGGTGCTGCAAATGGCGATTTTAATGAAATGAAAGAAATGATTTTGAGCATTGTTAGTCAAAGAGGAAAAATGCAAAATCCGATTACTGGAAGCGGTGGGATGCTACTTGGTACAGTTAAAGAAGTGGGAAAAGATATTACGAAAGATGTAAAAGCTGGAGATGAAATAGCTTCTTTAGTATCGTTATCTTTAACTCCATTGAAAATAGATAAGATACTTGCAATACATTTAGAAAAAGATCAAGTAGATATCGAAGGACAAGCAATTCTTTTTGAAACGGGAATATTTGCGAAAATTCCTGATGATATGCCTCCGCATATTGCTTTATCTGCTTTAGATGTGGCTGGAGCCCCGGCTCAAGTTAAAACCCTTGTCAAGAAAAATGATACAGTTGTAATATTAGGAGCTGCAGGTAAATCTGGAGTTTTATGTGCATACCAAGCTAGAAAGAGCGCAGGACCAAATGGAAAAATCATTGGGATAATTCATCACGATACCCACCAAACCGAGCTTGAAGCACTAAATGTTTGTGATCATATAGTAATAGGCGATGCAAAGAAACCTATGGAAATATATGATATTGTCATGAAATTGACAAACAATGAAGGATCTGATGTAACAATCAATGTTGTTAATGTACAAAACACAGAGATGGCAACTATATTACCTACAAAGTCTACCGGAACAGTATATTTCTTTAGTATGGCAACATCTTTTACTAAAGCAGCATTGGGTGCGGAAGGTATTGCCTCTGAAGCATTAATGATAATCGGTAATGGGTATACAAAAAATCACGCTAACATAACCCTAGATATTTTGAGAGAATCAAAAGAGATGTTTGATTTGTTCAAAAAGAGATATGGGAAGGAATAGAAATGAAAATAACGAATGATAGTTATTTAGAAAGAAAAGCTAAGTATTTTCCAAATGTAACTGAGAGGCAATGGAATGACTGGCACTGGCAAGTCAGAAATAGGATTCAATCTGTTAAAGAGTTAGAACAATATCTACCTTTAACACAAAATGAATCTAATGAAATAAGTGAAATCTTAGCTAAATTTAGAATGTCAATTACACCGTATTTTTTGTGTCTAATTGATCCAAATAATCCAGAATGTCCAATTAGAAAGCAGGCAGTTCCTTCTTATAATGAAATGCATATTTCAAAGTCAGATATGTTGGACCCACTTGCAGAAGATACAGATTCTCCTGTACCGGGATTAACTCATAGATATCCTGATAGAGTCTTGTTTTTAATCACGGATATGTGTTCTATGTATTGTAGACATTGTACAAGAAGAAGATTTGCTGGACAACACGATACAGCAATGCCAAAAGGAAGAATTGATTTGGCAATCGAATATATTGAAAATCATCCTGAAGTAAGAGACGTACTATTATCAGGTGGGGATGCATTGTTAGTGAGTGATGATATTTTAGAAAATATTATTAGCAGATTACGAACTATTGATCATGTAGAAATTATTAGAATAGGAACTAGAACACCGGTTGTAATGCCTCAAAGAATAACTGAAAATCTTGTAAATATGCTTAAAAAATATCATCCGATTTGGTTGAATACACATTTCAATCACTATGATGAAATAACAATGGAGAGCAAAGCAGCAATAGATAGATTGGCAGATGCTGGCATACCATTAGGAAACCAATCTGTATTATTAAAGGGAGTAAATGACTCTGTATCAATAATGAAAAAATTAGTTCAAAGGTTAGCATATATTAGGGTGAGACCTTATTACATATATCAATGTGACTTATCTCTTGGCATAGAACATTTTAGAACTCCAGTCTCGAAAGGCATAGAAATCATTGAAGGGTTAAGAGGTCACACATCTGGATATTGTGTACCTACTTATGTAATAGATGCTCCAGGCGGTGGCGGTAAAATACCGGTGATGCCTAACTACGTTATATCACAGGCTCCCGGAAAAGTAATACTAAGAAATTATGAAGGTGTAATTTCAACTTACAGTGAACCGGGCGACTATGAAACGAATCAAGAAGACTTTAAAAATGCTTCTGGAGTAAGCTCTTTACTAGTTGGAAAACAGATTTCATTGGAACCTAAAGAATTGGAAAGAAGGAAAAGGATATTAAAGGATTAACTGAGAAAATTGGAAATTACAAAATTATTAGCATTGTAGGTAATTCCAAAAATGCAGGTAAAACAACGGTATTAAACTCAATTTTATATGATTTAGAATCTAACAATATCGCAATTACATCTATTGGTTTAGACGGCGAGGAAATTGACCAAGTAACATTTATGAAAAAACCAAGAGTGTTTGTTTTAGAAGGGTATTTAATAGCAACTGCTCGAGACACTCTACAAGCCTTTGAGGCTGAGTATGAGATCGTTATGGTGACAGATATCTTTACACCTATAGGTGATTTGGTTATTGTAAAGATAAAGAAGGCTGGAAACGCCTTAATTGCTGGTCCTTCAGTTATTTTTGACATGGAAAAAACTATTGAAATATTAAATAGTTTTTGCCCTGATAAGATATTTATTGATGGTGCATTCTTTAGACATTCACTCGCCAAAATATCAGAAGCAACTATACTTGTTGTTGGAGCAAATTTTAATTCTGAAATAGATAAAGTGGTATTGGATGCTCAGTTAACATTTAGGAAGTTAACACTTAAATACCCCGCTGAAAACTTAGATTTTTTAATTGACAAAAAACATGTATTTTTGATAAGCGAACAGAATAAATTTGTTGATTTGGGATTTGATTCTGTTATAGGAAATACCGTTAAAATTTTCAATTGGAAAAATAAGAACTTTAGATTTTTATATTTACCCAAGGCATTAACAAATGACTTTCTACAAAAATTGGTAGCATTCCGTAAAGAATTTCACTTTGATATTCTTTTAGATTCTCCAACCAACATTCAGCTTAGTTTGGAGAATCTAAATAACTTATTTAAGTTAGAAAACCAAATATATGTATTAAAACCAGTGAATTTAGTAGCTGTATGTTACAATCCTGTGTCACCACAGGGTTATGAATTTAGTAATTCAGTTTTTAAAGAAAAATTACAACATGCTTTAGACCAAGAAGTATTTAACGTTAGTGAGGATAAGCCAAATGAATAAGTTAAATTTAGATAAAAACAAAATATTAACCTGTAGATTCTATGCTGAACAAATCGCATTGAATGTTCAACAATTTATTGACATACATTCTACCGTGTCTGTAGAGAGGACTGTTCTTAGATTTTTAGGAATCGATGGTATTGATGAATTCGGAGTGCCGCTACCAAACAAAATTGTTGATGATATTATTAAAAACGGTGATATCAAAATTGGAGTTTCTTATTATGTAGCAAGCGCATTGAAATTCTTAAATATTGATTTACAAGATTTTTTAAAGCTATATATTCAAGAAGAGAAGAGTATATGTTCATATCCTTTAATTAACAAACAAAAAGTAGATAGTATTCTCAAGCCATACTATGACAAAAGTATAGATATAATTATTCAAAATAAAAATGCAAGAGAAGAATTCATAAATAAATATCCACGCTCAAACCCAGATTTGTATGTGATAGTAGCTACAGGAAATATAGATGAAGACGTTACACAAGCTGTTGCTGCTGCAAAAGCTGGAGCGGACATTATTGCTGTGATAAGATCGACAGGACAATCATTGCTTGATTTCGTTCCTTATGGAAAAACTACCGAGGGCTTTGGGGGAACATTTGCTACTCAAGAAAACTTCAGAATCATGAGAGAAGCTTTAGATAAAGTTTCCAATGAAGAAAAGAGATATATAAAACTAGTTAATTATGCTTCGGGATTATGTATGCCTGAAATTGCATGTATGGGAGCTCTAGAAAGACTTGATGTATTACTCAATGATAGTATGTACGGTATTATTTTTAGAGATATTAATATGAAACGAACCTTTGTTGATCAGTATTTTTCTAGACTAATTAACGCTTATTCTGGAATTATTATTAACACTGGTGAAGATAATTATTTAACAACCAGTGATGCAGTAACTGAAGCACATACCGTGTTAGCATCACAATTTATCAATGAGGCATTTGCTAAAAAAGCACATCTAAGCGAAAATTTAATGGGCTTAGGGCATGCATTTGAGATTAATCCAGATATCGAGGACAGCTTTCTCTATGAAGTTGCTCAAGCGCAAATGGCTAGAGAGATATTTCCGAATGCACCTCTAAAATATATGCCTCCCACAAAACATATTAATGGGAATATATTTAGAGCATATCAACAAAATACAATGTTTAACATTGTAACAACACTAACCAACCAATCTATTCAGCTATTAGGTATGATGACGGAAGCTATTCACACTCCATTTATGAGCGATAGATATCTTGCAATTAAAAACGCAAAGATGATTCAAAATTCAATGAAATCGCTTGCTTCTGAAATTGAATATAAAGACGGAGGAATCATCCAACAGCGAGCTATGGGTGTGCTAGACGAGGCACTAAATCTATTAATGAAGATTGATAAAGATGGCATGTTCAACAGTTTGGAAAATGGAGTCTTTGCAGAAACAAAAAGACCAATCAACGGTGGTAAAGGATTGAATGGAGTTTTTGAAAAAGCGAGTGACTACGTTAATGTGATTAGTAAAAGATTGGAGGAGTCATTTAATGAAGATTAAACCATATGGAGACACTCTAAATGATGGAAAAATTCAAGTTAGTTTCACTCTCCCTGTCGAGAAGAGTCAAAAAGGGGTAGCTGCAGCTAAAGAATTTGCAAAGTCAATGGGACTCCTAGATCCTTCAGTTGTCCACGCAGAATCAATCGAAAATGGATTTAGTTTTTATGTTGTTTATGGGTCAATTATTCATACAATAGATTTTGATAAAATACATGTTGAAGAAATCACTACTAAATCATTATCCAGAAAAGAGATTGAAAAACTTATTGAAACAGAGTTCAATAGAGAAATTGTGTTTGTTGGCGCATCTACAGGTACAGATGCACATACAGTTGGAATAGATGCCATCATGAATATGAAGGGATACGCAGGACATTATGGACTTGAACGTTATTCTGGAATTAGTGCATACAATTTGGGCTCACAAGTATTGAATGAAGATTTTATAAAAGAAGCAATTGAGAAAAAGGCAGATGTATTATTGATATCTCAAACAGTTACTCAAAAAGATGTGCATTTAAAGAATTTGGTGGAACTAGTTGAGTTGCTTGAAGCTGAAGGGTTAAGAAATCAAATAATACTAATTGTCGGAGGAGCGCGAATCACACATGAGCTTGCAAAAGAATTAGGATATGATGCTGGATTTGGACCTGGAAGTTATGCCGAGGACGTTGCGACATTTGCAATATCTGAGTTAATTAAGCGAAAAGTGTAACGAGGAGGAATGTATGAAAATTGATAAACTAAGATATATTTCTACAAAATATGGCGATAAAGGATTATCGAAGAATTATAACAACGTTTCCTATAAAAAAAGTGATATATTATTCGAAACGCTTGGAACTATTGATGAGTTAAGCTCATTTTTGGGATTGACATATCATTATTCAAAACATGAAAATATAATGCCTATTCAAAAACATCTACAAAACATCAATTCCACAATTGCTACAGACCCTCAATCAGATAATTATTCGAAAATCACTAAAATTAATAACAAGGATGTAGAGTGGATTGAATTAGAATTACAAAAAGTTCTAGATATTAAACCTTTAGAACCAAGATTTACTTTACCGGGAAGTGAAAAATCATTAATCGGAGCGTACTTTGATTTTTCTAGAACTTTAGCTAGAAAAGCGGAAAGAAGACTTGTATATTTTTCAGATAAACACACTAGAAGTGATTTAGATATAGCAAAAAGTTTTATGAATAGGTTAAGTGATTATTTATTTGTTTTATCGTGTAATATTTAGACAAAATAATGATTAAATTTAGTATGAAAAACATTTGTTTATTCTATTAATTTTTTCTTTAAATATTATACTTACTATGTTATAATGATACATGTTTATAAAAGCGCTTACAAAAACAAGGAGAATACTTTGAAAACAATAGTAATTGGCGTCATCGGAGCCGATGTACACGCAGTTGGAAATAAGATTATTGAGTATACCCTTCATAATGTTGGATATAATATAATAAATATTGGAGTTTTATCATCTCAAGAAGATTTCATTAATGCAGCAATTGAAACAAACGCAGATTTAGTTTTAGTTTCATCACTCTATGGGCATGGAGAAATAGATTGCCGTGGAATGAGAGAAAAATGTGTAGAATCTGGTATTGGAAATATTTTTCTTTATGTGGGGGGAAATATTGTTGTTGGTAAACAAGATTTTGTCTTAGTTAAAAAAACATTTATGGATATGGGCTTTAACAGGGTGTACCCCCCGGGGACACCTATAGATAATGCTTTAGCAGATTTACGAGAAGATTTGGGAGAATAGTATGGCAAAGTATTTGCTGATTGATTTTGGGTCAACGTTCACTAAATTATGTGCTGTTGATACTGAAGCTGAGGATATTATTGAGACAGCTTCCTATTTTACTACGGTTGATTCTGATATTAGCATTGGTTATCACAAAGCGTTAAAAAAGCTTTTTGAAAAAGCTAAAAAAGAAATTATATTTGATCAAGTTATTGCTTGTTCATCAGCAGCTGGCGGCCTAAAAATGGCCGCTATTGGTCTAGTTGAAGAGCTTACTGTAGAGGCAGCTAAAAGAGTTTGTTTAGGTGCTGGAGCAAAAGTGGATTTGGTATTTTCTCATCATATAAATCAATCTGAAATCAAGCAAATATTCGATAAAAAAATCGATATTATTTTGTTGGCCGGAGGTTCAGATGGAGGTAATTCTGAGTGTGTTCTTTATAACGCGCTTCTTCTCGGAAAAGCGGGTATTAAGATACCGATTATTTTTGCTGGAAATAAATCTGCTCAAGATGAAATTCTAGAGATATTTGAAACATATGGTATTAATGGATTTATCTGTGATAATGTCATGCCTAAGATTAATATTCTTAATATTGATTCTGCACGAGAAAAAATTAGGGAAATTTTCTTAAAACAAATTATTGAAGCAAAAGGCATTAAAAAAATTGAGTCTGAAATTGATGAAGTGGTGTTACCTACTCCAAAAGCAGTTCTCGATGCTGCAAAATTATTATCTGAAGGTTATCTAAATGAAGAAGGCTTCGGAGAAATAGTGGTTCTTGACATTGGTGGGGCTACCACTGATATGTATTCAATATGTACTGCAACAAGAAGAAGTGATGTATTAATTCATGGATTAGAAGAACCTTTTGCTAAAAGAACTGTTGAAGGCGATTTAGGAATGAGATATTCTGCTCCCGGAATTATTAAATCATTATCCGAGCAAGAGATTAAATTTATTAATATGGAGAAACATTTAGATATTGAAAAAGAAGTAGAAAAACGTTATGCAAACGTAATGAGTTTGCCTGAAAACCCACATGATGAATTTATCGATCAATTTTTAGCTGAAATGTGTGCGTATCGATCAATGCATAGGCACTGTGGTAGGATTGAAGAAGTGTTCACTCCTATGGGGCTTGTTTACAATCAAATCGGTAAAGATTTAACAGATATAAAATATGTTATTGGAACTGGCGGAGTCATAATTAATTCGAAAAATGTTGAAAAAATATTAAACAGAACAACTAATATTCTTAATAAAGCGGGCGAATTAAGACCAGTGAATCCTGAATTTATGGTGGATGAGAAATACATAATGGCAGCAATGGGGCTTTTATCAAAAAAAGAACCATTAATAGCATTAAAAATACTTAAAAAATATATTCAGAAGATTAGAGGAAACGATGATGGACTTAAAGAATAAAAAAATGACCGAGGAAGAATTCCTAAAAATCCGAAAAGAAGTATTATGTGGTTGGGTGACTGGTAAAGATCATGAGCTTAATTTAGATAAAGCGGTTGAGTATTTAAAATCAGTTCCAGAACATAAAAACTTTGCACTGAAATTAAATATGGCAAAAAAACAAGGTTTAACATTGGTTCAACCTAGGGCTGGAGTGCCAGAACTAGATGAACACATCAAACTGTTACAGTATCTAGAAAAAAATGGTGCAGACTTTGTTCCATCAACCGTGGATAGTTACACGAGACAGAATCGTTATGTAGAAGCTCAAAAAGGCTTAGAAGAAAGCATTCAAAAACATAGAGCGCTATTAAATGGATTTCCTATTGTAAATCATGGCGTAAAGAATTGTAAAAAAGTATTGGAATCAGTAAATGTTCCTATTGAAGCGAGACATGGTACGCCTGATGCCAGATTACTATCAGAAATTATTCACGCCGCAGGATGGACGTCAAATGAAGGTGGAGGCATATCTTACAATATTCCTTATGCAAAATCAGTTCCACTAGAAGTTTCTATTAAAAACTGGCAATATTGTGATCGCTTAGTTGGTTATTATGAAGATAGAGGAGTCAAGATTAATAGAGAGCCATTTGGACCATTAACAGGAACTTTGGTGCCACCTTCAATATCAAACACAGTAATGATTGTAGAAGCTTTACTAGCTGCAGAGCAGGGAGTAAAAAACCTTACGGTAGGATATGGTATGGGAGGCAATTTGGTTCAGGATGTTGCTGCTATAAATTCCTTGTATGATCAAACAATATTCTATCTAGATAAATTTGGTTATAAAGATATGGAAGTATCAACCGTATTTCATCAATGGATGGGTGGATTTCCAAAAGACGAAGCTGAAGCAATGGCATTGATATCGTATAGTTCTACAGTTGCAGCTTTATCCAAAGCAACAAAACTAATATCAAAATCACCTCATGAGTCTGTTGGAATTCCAACAATGGAAGCAAATGGGTTTGGTGTTAAAGCTTCAAAATTTATTGTTAATATGTTGAAAGACCAGAAAATGAGTGAAAGTTTAGCTTTAAAACATGAAGTTGCTCAAATAAAGAAAGAAGTAAGTTGTTTAATTGATATTATTCTAAAGGTGGGAGATGGAGATTTAGCTGTAGGAATCGTTCATGCTTTTGAACAAGGCCTAATAGATATACCATTCGCTCCAAGTAAATATAATGCAGGTAAAATTTTCCCTGCTAGAGATAATGACGGAATGATTAGAATTTTAGAATTTGGCAACATTGGATTTACTGACGATATAAAGGCATTTCATCGCAAAAAAATCAAACAAAGAGCAAAATCAGAAAATAGAGTAATTTCTTTCCAAATGACTGTAGATGATGTTTACTCAGTTAGTAAGGGAAAACTAATAGGAAGGCCACAGGTTTAAACGATGAAGATCAAAGATGTAATTATATCAAAATCATATACAGGCTTTTTTTTCGATGACCAAAAAGCTATTAAAAGCGGAGCCATTCATGATGGCTTTCTCTATGTTGGAAAACCAGAGATAGCTGGTTTTACAGCTATAAGACAAAAAGGTGAAGCAATATCGCTGCAAATAGTATTGGAAAATGGAGCGGTTGGTTTTGGTGATTGCGCAGCTGTACAGTATTCTGGCACCGGAGGTAGAGACCCTTTGTTTTTGGCAGACCAATATATACCGTTTCTAGAAAAGCATATAGTTCCAAAGTTAATTGGAGAATCTATTGACTCTTTTAAGACTTTAGCTGAAAAATATGATAAAATGCTAATTGAAGGAAGAAAATTACACACAGCAATAAGATACGGGCTAACTCAAGCGTTTTTAAGTGCTAACGCTGTATATAATGGGACCACAATGGCTGAAGTTGTTCGGAAAGAATATAACATTCCTGAGCAAGTTTACAGCCCAGTACCTATTTTCACTCAAAGTGGAGATGACAGGTATGATAATGTTGATAAAATGATATTAAAAGAAGCTGACGTGTTACCTCACGCATTAATCAACCATGTTGAAACCAAATTAGGAAAATATGGAGAACTATTACTGAAATATGTTGAGTGGCTAAGAAACAGAATACAAGCTAATAAACAAAATCCAGATTATAAACCAGTTCTTCATATTGATGTTTATGGAGTTATAGGAATAGCGTTTGATAATGATATCGATAAGATGATAACTTATCTTATTCAGTTAGAAAATGCAGCTTATCCTTTGAAAATTAGAATTGAAGGACCTGTAGATGCTGGAAACAAAGAAGATACAATATATTATTTAAAAACATTAAGATATGAATTAGAGAAGAAAGATTCAAAGTTAGAAATAGTTGCTGATGAATGGTGTAATACCTTGGAAGATATTATTGATTTCGCTGATGAAAAAGCAGGACACATGTTACAAATAAAAACACCTGATTTAGGTGGAGTAAATAATGTGATTGAAGCAATTTTATATTGTAACAAGGTTGATATAGGTAGTTATTGTGGTGGAACGTGTAATGAAACCAATGTATCATCTGAAGTTTCAACTAATATTGCAATAGCTTGTTTAGCAACTCAATGTCTTGCGAAGCCTGGTATGGGTGTTGATGCAGGTTATATGATTGTTAAGAATGAGATGAATCGAGTTATAGCTAGAGCAAATAGGAGGTAGTATGAGAGTAGGGACTGCTGGTAGTAAGGAATCAAATGATTGTTTTGTTACTGTCGAAGATGCAAAAGATACCAAGATTATTATAGATAGTATTGTTGGAGCATTTTTTTACGATCAAATAAAAGAAACAATTGAGAATACCTTAAAAGAATTAAATATTGATCATGTAACGGTAACAGTAGTAGATAAAGGCGCATTGGATTATACCATTAAATCCAGAGTCATTAGTGCTGTGAAAAGGATGAAGACTAATGTTTAGATCTCTTTTATTTATTCCCGGAAACAATCCTTCAATGATTCAAAACGCTGACGTGTACTTGTCAGACGGAATAATATTTGATTTAGAAGATTCCGTAGATATTAATGAAAAGGATAATGCCAGAAATTTAGTAAGAAATTACTTATCCGAAGGCCATACAAATCCTTCTTTAGTTGTGCTCCGTATAAACCCTATTGATACTCCATTTTTTGAAAATGATATTGAACTAATTGTTACAAAGAAAATCAACTATATATTATTACCTAAAACATCGATGGATGCATTAAATATATTAAATGACTATCTTACACAATTGGAACAGAAATATGATTTAGAAAAAACAAAAGTAATTGCTTTAGTAGAAAGTGCGCAATCTATTATACAGATAAACAAAATAGCAAAGAACGCTAGAGTAGAAGCGATACTTTTGGGAGCAGAAGATTTATGTAATGATTTAGAAATAGATCGAACAAATAAAGGTACAGAAATATTATTTGCAAGATCAAAAGTGGTATATGCTTGTGCAAGTAATAATATTATTTCTATTGATACTCCTAATGTTTATATCGAAAACGAAGAGTTTTTAAGAACTGACTGTTTAAATGCAAAGAATATTGGAATGAAAGCAAAATCTGCTATTCATCCAAATCAACTAGAAAGTATTAACAAAATCTTTTCTCCAACGCAAAAAGAAATAGATTGGGCAAAAAGAGTTTTAGAAGCAGTTGAAACCAATCCGGGAAAAGGGGCTTTTAGTTTGGGTGGCAAAATGATTGACAAACCAATTGTTTTAAAAGCAACTAAAATCATAGATAAAGCAAAAAAATATAATTTATTATAGGTGAGTTATGATAAATGCAGTGAATAGATTTATTCCAGATAATTTGAAACCTTTTAAAGCAAGTGATGATTATAAGAATTTTTCCAGAAGGTTAATAGATAAAAAACAAAAACAGTCCAAAACTGTTTTTTTGAATAGTATAGAAGAAGCATTTGATTTATTTGAAATACAATCTAATCAATGTTTGTCATTTCATCACCATTTAAGAAATGGGGATTATGTTATTCAAAATGTTTGTGAAGTTATTCAAAACCGAAAACTTATAAATATGCATTTGGCACCAAGTTCAATATTTCCTTCTTATACAAACTTGGTAGACTTAATTAAAAACCACAATGTTACAAATGTTCACACAAATTATGTCAATGGTGAAGTAGCGAAAATTATTAGCCAAGGACACCTTAAGGGAAAATTAATTATGAACACTCACGGTGGAAGAGCAAGAGCAATCGAGAGTGGGGATCTAAAAATTGATGTTGCATTTTTAGCTTGTCCGGTAGTTGACAAAAATGGAAATGGAACTGGTTCATTTGGAAAATCAGCATGCGGAACATTAGGGTATGCTATAAGCGATTTGCATTATGCAAGAAAAGTAATTCTTGTTTCAGACACAATAGTTGACCAATTAGATGATTTCCAAATTGATGGAAATTATGTAGATGCAATTGTACAGCTTAATTCTATTGGAGATTCAAAAGGGATTGTTTCTGGTACAACTCAGCTTACAAAAGATCCAATTGGATTAAAAATTGCAAAGGATTGTGCTAACCTTTTAGATGAGTTGGGTGTTATCAAACAAGAATTCTCAATGCAGACAGGAGCCGGCAAAACGTCCTTAGCAGTTGTTAAATATGTTATGGAAATTATGAAAAAAAATAGCGTCGTTGGTTCGTTCGCTTCTGGAGGAATTACTAAGAGTTATGTAGACATGCTTAATGAAGGCCTATTTAAAGCCCTTTATGATGTTCAATGTTTCGATTTAGAAGCAATAAAATCCTATCATAAAAATATAAATCATAAAGCAATGACCGCGTCAGAGTATGGCAATCCTTTTGAAAATAATCCAATTTCAAATCAATTATCTTTTGTTGTCTTGGGAGCTACAGAGATAGATTTAGACTTTAACGTCAATGTTACAACAGATTCCTTAGGCAGTCTTATAGGTGGTAGTGGGGGACATGCTGACATAGCATACGGAGCAGGGGTTACAATTATCATTTCACCCCTAATAAAGGCTAGATTACCCCTAATAAAGGATAGAGTAATGACAGTTACTACACCGGGTACGGATATAGATATATTAGTTACGGAGCGTGGGATTGCTATTAACCCTCGCAGACCAGACCTGATTGAAAAGCTTAAAAATAGCCGTTTTCCACGATTTTCAATAAATGATTTATATAAGTTGTCTCACACGATTACAGGAGTACCTAGAAGAATAGAAAAAACAGATGAGATTGTTGGCTTCGTAGAATACAGAGATGGGACTTTTATAGATTGCATTTACAAAAGCAAATTTTAGAATTATGATAGAATTGATCAAAATTAAAATTTTTTATAAATTACAAAAAGTAAATTGAGTTTCGAAAATGATTTCAAAGAAAAAGGGATAATATGAACAATTTATACGAAAAAATTTTGGCGGCGAGAGAGCAAAGATTTGTAAAAATCGATTTTTTGAAAAATAGGTTTAAGACCGTAATTACGGTTAAAACTAACTTTCCTGGTTCTAATAAGAATCATAATTTATCATACATCTTAACTGATTACTTTGTTGACAAAATTCCGGAAGACTTTATCTCTTCAAAAGAGTTCTTTGATGGTAAGGACGGCCCATATTATTTAATTGGGTCACATTTAGATTCTAATCAAATAAAGAATGTATTAATGGTTATTGAAGACAATCATCCCTTAGGTAGACTTATAGATTTTGATGTTTTTGATGGTATGAAGACTCTTTCCAGAATGAAATTCAGAAAATGTTATGTATGTGATGACTTCGCAACTAAATGTATTATTGACAAAAAGCATTCCGTCGAAGTCTTGGTTGATTACATGAATAGCGAGGCGTTAAATCACTTCAAAAATGAAATTATTGAACTGGTTGATAGTAGTATTCTTCTTGAGTTAAATCTGGATCCTAAGTTTGGGTTGGTTACACCTTTAACAAATGGGTCGCATAATGATATGAACTATAAGCTGATGCTAAATGCTAAAAATACTATACTTCCATACTTTGGTATGATGTTTGAAGAGGGTTGGACAACAAGGGATTTAGATTTAGTATTTCGTAAAATTAGACAGATTGGATTAAAAGCAGAAGCATCAATGTTTGATTCTACATCGGGTGTAAATGCATATAAAGGCTTAATATTTGGTATGGGAATTTTGGTTACAGCATATTCATACATCCTCTATAACCACCTTCATATTTCAAAAATATTTAATATAGTAGAACAATTGTCTATGAATTTACTTGAAGATTTTAATATCGAAAGTAGCACTTTTGGATACTACGCACATAAAGAATATAGTATGCAAGGAGCAAGGGGAGAATTTTACAAAGGAATTCCTAATGTAAAAAAAGCTTTAGAATATTTAGTTGATTTTAAAGACGAATCTAGATTAAGAACGTTAATGTTTTTAATATCACAAGTTGAGGATACTAGTTTTCTTAAAAGAGCAAACAACTATGAATTATACACTGAGACTAAAAAAACATTTTCTCAAAAGTTATATTCGGATAAAGAGACGATTAAAACCTTGAGTGATTATTGTATTGATAAGAACTTGACTTTTGGAGGCAGTGCAGATTTGCTTATTATAACGATTTTCTTAAAAAAAATTATGAGATAGTTATGTATTTCCTACATAATGAAGTTTGATTATATTAGATCTTTTCAATCGTATTATTGCAAGTTCATAGGTTTTTTAAATAAATTAAACTTTTTTCTTGACTTTAATAATGAGTAATAGTAAAATTGTAATGCATAATTGTTTTGGGGGTTTAGCTCAGCTGGGAGAGCATCTGCCTTACAAGCAGAGGGTCGGCGGTTCGAGCCCGTCAACCCCCACCATGCCGAAATAGCTCAACCTGGTAGAGCAACTGACTTGTAATCAGTAGGTTGCGGGTTCAACTCCTGCTTTCGGCACCATTCATGGTCGCTAACAATAACGGTCAAAACGTTATGTTATCTAGATAAGATGGACTTTGGTCCGTCTTTTTTTTGCATTCTAAGCCTCAAATATACATCAAATAAGTATGAAAAGTAACAGTTTTGGCAAGTTGCCCCTTAACTTACAGTGGGTTACATCAAAATTATGGTGCCGATATCTTATATAATGTAGGGATTGAAATGCTGATTTTCATGCTAATTTATTCGTACTAGCCATAGAACTTCAAGGGTACTACACAAACACATATTGTTTTTAACAATAAAACATCAAAATGGTCAAACCCTAGAACTTAATATATTGGATGTAAAAATCTTCACTTTTTTGCTACCCTTAATTTCTAGGCTCTCTCATTCAAAAATCGGAGGGAGTTGAGGGAGTTGAGGGAGTTGACTATTTTGTTAATTTATTTTTGGATTGGACTGAAAATCTATGTGTCGCCGGTTCCATTCCCGCCCAAGCCACTATTAATAGAAATGAAGCCATTTATTGGTTTTTTTATTTGCTTTGTGATGGAATATAGTTCATGTGTCTCAAAAGAATATGTAAATATATACTCTACATTGTTTTGAACAAGCTTTAGAGTTATAATTAAATTAACAATAGTATATATCTTCATTTAGTAAATAATTAGGAGAAAATTATGGAAGCTATGTTATATAAAAAGTTATCTAAATTAAATGTACATTGTCTTGTTTGTAACCATTATTGTGTTTTAGAAGATGGGCAAAGAGGACTTTGTGGTGTGAGAGAAAATATAGATGGAGTAATGCATGTGCTTAATTATGGAAAGACAGTTGCCTCAAGCATTGATCCAATTGAAAAGAAACCATTAAATCAATATTTAGAAAAGACATATACTTATTCATTTGCGAGTGTAGGATGTAATATAGATTGTCCATGGTGTCAGAATTATTCTATTTCACAAAGTCCTAAACCAGCTAATGATATTGAAGGGATTTATATAACTCCTAAAGAACATGTTTTTAAAGCAATTCAGTCAAATTGCCCTTCTATCTCTTATACATATTCTGAACCAACAATTTTTTTAGAATATGCTCTTGAAACAATGAAATTAGCTAAAGATGAAAGACTTAAAAATATATGGGTTACAAATGGATATATGTCAATTGAGTCTTTAGAACTTATTCTACCTTTATTAGACGCAGCTAATGTAGATTATAAGGGACAACATAATTTATATAGTAAATACTCCTTAGGTAATGCAAAAGTAATATTAAACAATATGAAATTAATTAAGGAAGCGGGAATTCATCTTGAAGTAACCACTTTAATTATTCCTGGATTAAATGATAAAGAAGAAGATATTTTGGAGATAGCTAATGATTTAAAAAAATATGTTGGAGTTGATACTCCATGGCATATCTCAAGATTCTTTCCTGCTTACAAAATGAAAGGTACTGAAGTTACTCTAAAAGAAACTTTAATCATGGCAAAGAAAATTGGATATGATGTTGGATTTAAAAATATATATTTAGGAAACATATGATTAAGAAGGGGGAAGTAAAATGTCAATAATTGCTTCATTTATAGTTCCTCATCCGCCACTTATTATTCCCGAAATTGGTAAAGGAGAAGAACGACGTATTCAAGATACAATTGATGCTTATAAAAGCATTGCTCAAGAGATAGCTTTATTAAAGCCTGAAACTATAATTATTTCTTCACCGCATTCTCAGTTATATAGGGATTATTTTCATATTTCTCCAGGGTCTTTTGCTTTAGGTAATCTTAGTCAGTTTGGAGCAATAGATATTAAAGCT
>Ga0222628_1000477_pt1 | contig 16697 bp, 20 predicted proteins | sample AntAcemetageno95_FD_179860 | JGI IMG/M metagenome (GOLD analysis project Ga0222628, IMG submission 179860) | Saline water microbial communities from Ace Lake, Antarctica - #95 | ecosystem: Environmental > Aquatic > Non-marine Saline and Alkaline > Saline | place: Antarctica: Ace Lake | collected...
AAAGAATAATGTAATTTTTGATTTGTAGTTTCTGCTACATATCTATCCATTAAATTTCTAAAGATAGTTCCTACATCAGTTGCACTTTCCTGTATTGTAGTTGTCGTTCCGTTCTTGTAAATATCATTAGCAAGTTTTGTATAATATCCTAAGCAATGAACAATTACTCCCTCTTTTCCTCCAACTATCCAAGGCGTATATTTTGAAATATACCCGGAATAAACTAAAACATATTCATCGTCTGTATTTCTTGTATCGCGATCAGTTACTAAAATTCTAACTTCATTGTTAAGTGATACATCAAAATATTCTCCATAGTTATCAAATTTTCTACCTAATTTAATTTGGCATTCTCCAAGGCCTCCGTTGATTTCTTTTGTAAATCCCTCAAAGGTAGCATCGTCCCAAGTCGCAACATAATTTCCATCACTATCATAAACCTTTATTAAAATATGTTTTTCTACTAATGCCGGTGCTTTAGATACTTCAACATCATCTGATCCTACACCACTATCAGCTATATCTTTTGAAGCCGTTACGGTTATCGTTACTATCTCTGCGCCAACTCCTGCTTCTGGAGTTAAAATCAATTCCTTACTTACTAATATATTTTCTGTTCCTGTCCCTGCTTCGCTTAAAAGAATATCTTTATTTACTAAAACATTTTCAGATCCTGCGCCAGAGTCAGAAACATCAACTTCTGTCGCTTCTACAAACGGAACATCTGTTGAAAACTCTGCTGAATTATTATTTGTTAAATCATTATCGTTTGAAGTTTCATCTAAGAGAGAATCGTTTACTTTCCAATATGCTACAAGGTTATCTTCAGTTCCTGCTAATTCTTTTTGATAATTGTCTGATATTTCAGTTACTGTTCTAACATCATTCCATATTCTTATTTCGTCTATTAAGCCATCAAAAAACAATTCTGCTGAACTTCTAAATCTACAACCTATATAAAGGGGGTCTGTGGTTGTTATGGCATTATTAGTCCCTCCGCCAGTTCCAACAGAAACACCATTAGCATAAATTTCCATTCCCGTTCCACTAGACCTTTTAACAAAGGCTAAATGAGTCCATACTCCAGCAGTAATTATATCAGCAATGTTTAAATCATAATAACCACCAGAATGTTGTATTACGAAGCCGACCATTCCAGTGGAGAAAAGTATAATTCTATAGTTCATATCACCATCTCCGCCAGTTATCTCCTGTTTTACCATAGCTACCATAGTAGCTAATGTTTCTACTTTAACCCACATTTCTATTGTAAAGTTATTGGTTAAAGCTAAACCAGTGTAGTTTTCGCTAGTTATATTTAGATATTGACTTGAAGCTGATTCTAAATCTATTGAATGTGTATTTGCCATTTTAATTATCTTTTATTAGGTAATTGTTATTGTCAATGTTAAAGTCCAAGTTTCCCCTGCACTTTTAGTCCCCTTGTCTGTTACTCTCCTGTTTAAGTTTTTATCTGCACTTGATCCATTCCTAACAGAAAATTCATGCCATAAAAAGTTAGCATCTGTTGATCCAAATTCTGATTTGAATGTTACTGTTCTACCAGAAACAGATGGATATGTTGCTTCCATTGATTGCCAATTTGTTGATCCTCCTTGTAGATCTGTTTGAGATGTAGCTGTTGCCACAGCGCTATTACCTACACCTAATTGTGCATTGGCATTACTAAAAGCAGTTTCAGCTCCTCCTATCATAAGAGTTAACATTGCTCCAATACCCTCACTTAAAAGCATATTGCCGTCAAATTCATCAACCGCATAAGGTTTATTATTCTTCTTATCCTCATCGTTGAGGTATTTTGTTATTTTCCACTTTGGCTTCCAATGTAATTTTTCTTCTAACATGTTTTTATTTTATACTACTTTGCTAATATAGAAACTATGTTTTTATATTAATTAAATAGGATAAATTATTATAAGTATCTTTTTATTTTTTATCTTTGTGCGGACATTTTCCATAGAGGCTTTTTGCTAAATTACAATTATGACATAAAACTTGAAATCCTTTCGGGTAATTATTTTTTCTTAAATAAAAATAAAATGTGTTTCCAAATCCGTGTTTTTGTCTATCTTTCTTACCTCCTCCATTAATATGATCTATTGATAAAAATTTAATCTCTTTTTCTCCACAACAGGCACATTTTCCGCCATAATGTTCTAATACTTCTATCCTCTGTTTTAATTTGCTTTTTCTTTGAATTTCTCTACATCTATTAATATTTCTCAATTTCCATAATTTCGCTTTTGCTCTATATTTTTCAGGATTGCTTTTATACTGTTTTTTCCAATATTCTTTAGAAGCATTATTAATACATTTTTTACACCAACTTGATTTTCCGTCCTTTCTTCTTTTGTCTTTACCAAATTCAATTGAAGATTTTAATTGCTTACATTTTGAACATTTTTTCATATTAAAAATTTTATAAATACCTGCGTGTATAATCAATGTCTAATGTCAATGTTCCTGCCGGACTATCAGCTTTACCTCCAAATAATAATTTGAAATTACAGTCATCTAATAAATAATTTGTCCAAGTAGATCCTGCATTACTACTAAATTTCATAAATCCCTTTCCATATGTCCCATTACTATCTGATCCACCAATATAATAAATTTCAGGCGATGATGTAGCACTTTTACATACAATCCAATATATGGTATTCGCGCTTAATGTAAATTTATTTGTTGAATTTGCTAATACCCAACCAAAACTTGTTCCAACATCAACAACAGGAATACTAAATGTTGCATTAGTTACTTCTGATCCAGACGGTTTATTATTGTTATCTGTTTGGATTTCTACTACTAATGGCTCTGTTGGCACTTGTCCTGAATCATATCTAATATATAATTGAATTCCTTGATATGTTGCGTTAGTATGAGTAACAGTAAAACTCTGTGCTACATAATCGTTGCCTTGAACGGCTTGTGAAACTGATACTAAACCTGCAGTATATTGTTCATCTATAATATCTCCCGCAGTAATTTGAATATTATTTGTTGCAATGGCAAATGATGGAAATACCCTATAAAATTCTATCTCTGTATCATTTAATTCTACTTTTTTATTCTCACAATCTATTTCTAATATATCTCCATCTGCAAATATAGTTGATCTCGTAATAATACATTCTTCATTTGAGTCTGTATTCTTAAATTGAATACCATAGGCATCAGTCCAACCACTTCCAAAGGTTAATTTTATTACCGGCTTCGGGATTGATGATCCTGTAAATGTTACTGCACCTGTATATGTTGGATCTGCTGAAACTCCATCTAATGCTTCTGTTACGGCAGTATCTTTTCCAACTCCGGCCGGAACAATAAATTCTACTTCATAAGGTGCATAGTTTAGATGAAAAAAATCTCTATCAATATTAACTGCTCTACTATAAGCTACATATCTTCTTGTCCCTCCGGCATATTCTATATCTAAGTGTTTATTCTTCCTTGATAATAATTCCTTAAAGCTATCTATCTCTGTTTCTAAATTTGCTTTACTACTAGCTTTAATAATTCCATCAATCGTTATAACTTTTGATTGATAATGTTCTGATACAAATACTCCTCCCTCATTTCTCGCTAATGGTAATATTTCCATCTCACGATCTGGAGCGCTATCATGTTTGGCAGTTCTAACTACCTTATTGACATTTTGTAAACTTGTGCTATCAAATGTTACTGTTGTAGACATATTAAGTTCCTCCTAAATTTTTTAATTCTGACTCTCTATCCATTACACCTTTAATCTCTCTAATTAATTGCTCCTTATCTGTTATTGTGGCATTGGAAAAATTAAAGTTATATGTGCTTATTATTTTATTTGATGCTTCTGATAATGGGGAAATAAATCTTTGCATTTGATCATTAAATCCTAATCCTGACAATCCACTTCTTACTTGCCCAGCCTGTGATACGGTTTCTCCAACAGTTGGTATTTTCCTTTGTATTATAATTCTATTAATTTCTTGTTCAGCTAGTAATATTTCTTGTCTTGCTTTTAATCTATCTTGTAAACTTATACCCTCTGTTTTTAATTTTTCTTTTTGTAATGATATAATTTTTCTAAAAGCACTTGTTTCCTCATCTCCAAGGCCTAAAAATCTTGCCTGCATTCTCTCTACTTCATTAATCATTTTATCAGCACTATCAGAAGCAGACTCAGCTAAATCATTATAACTTTCAGCTGTTTGTCCTAATACTCCATTTAATCCCATCCAAGATCCTTGTTCTTTCTCTAATTGTGTTTCAAGCTCATTCATTCTTTCTACTAATCCAGATATATTTTCATCTAATGCTAATGATGTTAAACCTATTAATTCAAATTCTTTATCAAGTTCATTTAATTTTTTTTGTCCACTATCACTCATTCCAAAAATTTTTTCAGTTATCCAACTCAATACTCTATTTTGTCTATTTCCATATGCTTCTAATCCTAATGTAAATTGTCCTAAACTACTTGTTAGCTGAGTAAATCCTTCATAAATATTTCTTATTATCTTAAATGTTGTTAATGCTGTTTTGCCAACTCTTGTAAATCCTGTTGATTGAGCACCTAATATTGATAATAAATCTGACATTGGACCCGCTACTCCTCTACCTATCTGTTCCATAATATCACCCATCATATTTTTAAATCTTTTCATTGATCCTGTTGCTGTCTGCCCAACAGCTTCGGCTACTCCTTTGAAATTAGCATCTAAATTTCTTGTAATAATATTTAATTTTTCTTGAGTATCTGCAAATTGGAATGCTTCTTTATCAGCATCGTTTATTACAACACCATATCTTGTTAATGATCCTACTCCTAATGTCATTGCCTTACCAACTGCGATTGATACTGCTTCCATGTCTTGCTGTGTCCCATTTGATTTTTCAAGCGCAGCCGTCATGTCAAGTATTCTTGGAGTTAATTCTTTAATCTGTTGTTCATTTAATTGGAATGTTGATAACATTCCCATTGTTGATATAATTGTTTCATCTCCAAATGTAGTTACCCTTTGAAGTTCGGAGGCATATCCAGTTAAACTCTTCATTGTTTCATCTGTTACATTTTGAACATTAGATAATCCCGCAGCTAATCTAGCTTGAGCTCTTTCCTGTATGCCAAATTTTTCTATTGAATTTTTAACAAACAATGTTAATCCACCAAAACTTAACCCTAATCCTAATAAAGCCCTTTTAAGTGATACTGTTCTTTTTGATAGTTTATTAAATTTATTATCAATTCCCCTAACTATTTTACTTGCTCTATCTTTAGCATCTATGATTATTTGTAGTTTTGTTTTTTGCATGTTTATTATCTAAATTTATTTTTACTATTAATGAATTAACAAACCAATCCGGCTGACTATTATAAGTGTGATAATCCCATTTCATATAATCACAAATCATAATCATATCAAGATCGTTTCCTATTTTAGCCTTACCATCCCGTAATAATCTCCAATATTCAGTTTCAGCCTTATCTATTTTTTTTTTAATTCGGTAGTTTGTTTATTAATCTCATTAATTATAAAAGTATAATCAATTGCTTTCATATCCAAAACCATATCTAATAATTTATCTTTTTTTTGATTAATACTTACAATTAATATTTCTAATATCTTATCTTCTTGTTCTTTTGCTATATCCACTCTTATTTCTCCTGTTAATTTATTTTCATCTGAATTAGGAATTATCCCTTTAATCATTATATAATCTATATTCCTTTGCTCTCGGCCTGTTAAATAAGTATAAATTTCTATTTCATCTCCACTTGGAGTTTTGAATTTTTTTGTTTCTCTATTTTCTGGACTCATGTTAGTAACTAGCAACCTCGTTAACCAAATAGCAGTCTGAAAATAAACGGCTATTAGTTATATCAAGATATGCCTCAAATGTTAATGTTTGACTGACAATATCATCTAAATTATTGTCTTGTTCCCATTCTTCAAAAATAACTTTATCCATATCAATTCTGAATGCCGGGTTAGTTGTTCCTATTGTCCTATCAGAGTTAACCAAATCAATTCTAACGGCTTTAATCGTTCCATCAATAGCATTGCTCCTAAGAGTATTACTAGCCATGTTTAATATTACTGTTCCTGTGATCTTGAATGAAGTATTTAGAATATCCTCCGGCTCTAAACTTCCTAATACGCTATCTCTAACTAATGGCTTTTCAATCGTCAATGTTAATTCCTTTATTGATGTTGCTGTTGCACCATCTAATCCTGCTTGGCTACTTGCTATCTTAAATGATAAATGTTTCTTGGTAAATCTATTTTGAGCAACATAGCTTGGAGTAAATGTAGACCAACCCTCTGATACGTGTGCCATGAAATTAGCTGAAAATGAAACTACCTCGTCCATTCTTACATTCATTGTTAAACTACTTAACATTCCTCGTCTAAATAGATAACTATTATCTAAATCCTTATAGGCAATAGATAATGAGTCATGCTGATTATCATTTTGCAAGGAATATGTATGCTTATATACACTATTAAATGCACCTGAGCTTAATGTTCCAAATGTAGCCAAAAGAATTAAACCAAAAGATTTGTCTGTTACTTCTCCCTCAATATCTCCCTCAGCCCATTGTTCAGTTACATGCCCTGTTGTAACAGAAGCAATATTACCAACTGATCCCGGACTTTTTACTAAGGTTGATTTATTATTAAAAGTTAGGCCTGTTTTTTCAAGCCAATATGTAGGCGCTACGGCTGTTCCTCTTGTTGCCTCTTTGCCTAGACCTATTTGCGTTAATCTTCCTATAAATTTACTCATTTTTTTATTTAAGATTTATCAATTTATTAAAGTCAATATATTAACTTAAATCAACTGATACTCTTATATTTAATGTTATTTCAATTCCTAATAATTTTGAGTCTGGATTTTCAATCCAATCACTTACGGCCGGATCCACTGCAATCATCGTATATCCTGCTGGTAAACTAATTCCACTAAATGTTTCATCTTGATCAAATGCATCTAAAATATCATCTTTCAAATCATATAGTGCTAACATGGCCTCTCCCATTCCACTCTCTTGTAAATCTTGGTAAATAGTTATCTTAAAGGCATACATTCTTAAATTCTGATTTGACGACTCCCTCTCTGCTTCCTCCGGTGCAGGAATAATTACGGCTGACGGAAAACCGGATAATTCTAAAGATGGATCGTCTTTAACTTCCTTTATCTTATCAATAGCTGTTAATACTGTTGATATTTTATCCCTTAAAATTTTTGTTGCTGTTTCTGCCATGATATTATTTCTTTGCTATTTTTTTTAATGTCTTTATTAATGCTTGTTCAAAAAATGCGTTAATTCTACCTAGTGATCTAACTAATCCTTTTTCCATAAATTTGCGTTCTCCAACCTTATGTCTGAAATATCCCTCATGTTGCTTAAAAGCATATTTTACCGGGTTAAATAATGTTCCACTTAAAATCCCAAACTTATGCTTATATCCTGCTCTTAATCTTCCCTCATCTACCGGTGTTCTTCTTTTTGCTTCTCTCTCTACTTGAAAAATTGATTTAGATATTGCTTGTTGGATATTCTTACCTGCTATTTTAGGATATTTTCTAAGCGATTTTCCTAATTGATCTAATCCTTTGATCTGTATTTTAATCATTATATCTTTTTAAGATTACTTCCAAATGAACATTATGGCCAAAATCCTGTTTGTTAGTTCCAACTACCTTATAATTATTTCCATCTGGATCTGTTACCTTATCTCCCTCTTGCACATCATCATTAACATCACACCATGCTTTATGAGTTGCGCCTAATACTCCAAATGCTTGAAAATCTGCTTCCTCTGTTATTTTCTGTAAATGCATATCAATAGTTCCGGTTGAAACAAAATTTTTCTTATATCCACTTGTCGTTTCCAATCTTTTTATTATTATTGATTTGTTAAAAAAGTGATTAATGCTCATCTTGATGTGGACAATTATCATAATGACCTTTAGCAAAATTACAATTCATGCAAAGTATTTGATAACCATCTGGATAATTATTTTTTCTTAAAAATCTGTAAATAGCTAATCCAAATCCTCCTAATTCTTCTCTGTGTTTAATTCCTCCTCCGTTAATATGATCTACTGACAAAAATTTAATCTCTTTTTCTCCACAACAGGCACATTTTGGATCTCCATTACTATATGCTTTCAAAACATCTAATCTTAATTTTCTATGAGTTCTCAATCTTATTTTCTTAGCTTTATCTGGATTATTTTTATTCCAATTTTTTACATATTCACATTTACATTCTAAGCAATATGGACTATTCTTTGCTTTTTCATTCTTCTTACATCTTGGACAAATCTTAGTGTTCATACGGTCTTTTATATTTATTTAATATCTCCTCTATCTCTGTGTCTGACATAGCTTCTTTTCTAAATGAAACTGAATAATCTCCTAGCTTTTCCGATTGAACATTTGAGCTAATTTTTCTATTGTTAAATGCCTTTGCAACTAATTTCCATACAGCGTATTCAAGATCTCCAATTCCTGCATCTTCTAATGTAGATCCCGGCGTTACGTTATCAAAATCATATCCGGCTGTATAAGTTACTCTGTAATGTTGAGGTATTTTATTAAATACCGGCGCATCTAATCCCGTTCCTCCCATGTAGATTATAATACCCTCGCTTTCAGTTATAAAATAACTTTCAGAAGATACTATTGTAAAAGATGATTGATTATTATAGGAGTCCCGGCTCTGTAATGTAAATGTTTCTCCACTAACTACCGGATATTGTTTTAATACCATTCTATTCTGGCCGTTACCATCATAAACTTCATTTGTGTATGCTGTTTTCAAAAATCTTCTATCACAAAATTTTTCAATAAAATCTGAACATTGATTAATTAATCTTTCAAGTAAAGTATCATTAATTGCATTACCAATACCTAAAAATGTCTTTACCCTCGCGACTGTTGTTAAACCATAAGATACAATAGCCATAATTATTTAGTGATATATCCTCCTCTTTTCTTATTGTCCGGACACATCATCTTTTTAAGTTTCTTTAACTTTTTTTTGCGACTTTTTTTATTTTTTCCTTTAGCTTTTTTTTTGAACATATAATTAAACTCTCATTCATCTGGCCGTGTATATCGTTTCAACGGCCAGATTTTCAAAGTTCAATCTCTAGGTCTAGGATATTCCTGTATTGGATACTCTTGTAAATGCTCTGGTAGTTGATAACTCTCCATCAACTCTACCCTCTAATCTGACAGCAATTAAGTTTCTTTCCCACAAACTAACTCCGGCTACTGTTGCCTGATCGGCAATATCAATAGTCATAGGCAATTTCTCGCCAATGTAGTATGCAGATAAATCAACAAAATCAATTTCAGCAGATGGTAAATCGTTTTGCTCTAGAACAGGTCTTCCCTTAATGGTTGGCATTCCCGATTGAGTGATAACTCCGTTATCTAGCAAAAGAGGTCTGTTATTACTATCCTTAAGCATTGATACAGCTTCCATACATCTACCATTCATGATCCAAACTGCTTTTTCCCTATATGCTTGAGGCATTCTCCAATAAGCAGATACGATATGATCGTATGTTACTGCGCCTCCTGCATTCCTAGTATAAATAGGAGTATAGGTATTAAAACCTGTTGGCTGTGTAGTTCCGACGCCTGTTGCAAATGCCTTTTCTTCTGCTTTAATATATGCTTCTCCTAATGCTTTAACAATTAATTGGACGATATTAAACGGACTATCATCGCGTAATTGCATTGAGAACGGCACAATCGCGGCTAAAAGATAAGGGGTTAAAGAGATTTGATTAAACTGCATAGACGAAGTCGCCTTTGCTACGTTTTCAGATCCCCATTGAGCAAGAGGTTTTGACTCAATACCAGAAATATTTAACTGATTTGTCTTCATGGCTGACATATCAATTAGTGTAGATCTTGCTTTAATAACTGCTCTATCTTCCAATAAAGGCACAAGGTAATTGTATAAAAGAGTTGGCACAAGGTTACCACCCATATTGGCAGTTCCCTCAACTAATGGCTGAAACTTCTCAACCATACCATTCTCTAATTTATTATAACTATCTTGCATTCCTTTTACGTTTCTGGTTAGTAAAGCTCTAAACCATTCTCCAAGTTCGTTAGTATTTTCATCGCACTTAGCTTTGACAAATTTGCCATTACCAAGTTGATATAGCTTAATTTCACGACTAGCAAACTTAACATTCTTGTTGAGTGATTTATTTAGCTTTGCCTTTTTATTCTTGATCTTTTTAGGCTCTTTGTTGGAGGCTAAAATATCTTTAAGGCTATCGGTAATCTTTGCTCCGATTTGTTCAGCTAATTCCTCTGGTGTTAATGCTTTCTTTTTTTTAAGCATGCTAATTTCCCTTTTTTACTTTATGGATCGCAATTTCTATTGCGCGATCCACAGTTCTCAAGGCCTCTAAAACACCATTGGTTTTTTTAGCTTTGAGAGATCCGACCTTTTTGCTACCCTTTTTTTTAGGCTCTGGCTCTGTTTCGTCCAGAACACTTTTTAAGGTAGAGATTGCATTTCTAAGCAATAATCTTTTTTCCTCTGACAAATATCTCTTTTTCGGCCTACTCTTGATATTCTTCTTTTCAATCTTTTTAATTTTCTTATTCTTTGCACCTTTCAAATTTTTAATAAATTTCTTTTCATCTTTAATAAAGCTCTTATAATCTAAACTCAATCTTGCTTCCGGGTTAGCCGGAACATTAACCATTGAGATCTCTAACAATTCCATTTTCTTAAAAGTATCTGTTTCATCGTCAAATTCCAACGGCTTAAAACCAACGGAAAAAGTATTTAGAAAACCACCTCTAACTAGATCTGCAACTTTCTTCGCAAAATCATTTTCTTTTTCTGCAAATTCAGCATCAAAAACAAGACGGCCTTTTTTATCTACTTCAATGTTATTTACTTTCCCAATAGGTAAACTCCAAGCATCATGCGCCCACAATAATCTTGGTGCTTTCTTAAAGTTTTGTAATTTCCAACCATTAGGATCTAAAACTTCTCCATCTCTATCTGTTGCGCCTGTTGATCCAACAGCGCCGTTAATCATTCCATTTTCTTTTACTGTTTTTATTTGACCTCTAGCAAATACTTTTTTTAACATGATTTTGTTAGAAACTTGAGCATTATATCAAATTATTTTGGTATAATAATCTTATTCCATAATTATTATTTATTTCAAAACAGGTATTGTAGTGCAACGGCAACTAGCATGTAATGGTGGTTGCTCTACATCTCCATAATTTAAGTCCATTGGCCTATCTGCATTGCCCTCATAACTATCTCCCTTATCAAAATAGTTACTATCTAATCCCACTATCTTCCCGTCCATCGGAGCGCAATAATCACATAATCTTTCATCTGGTGTTACTAACCATTCCTTTGCTTCAACTACATCTGATTGCTTATAGGCCTCTACTGTTCCAAAATTAGATGATCTTGATACTTCTGTTCTGGCTATGATATTTGATCTGGTAATTCTTGCATCGCTATAAATTCTTCTAATTCTACTACTAATTTGAGTTAGATCTTCTCCGGCTTCTTCTCCCTCTGCAATAGCTTTAGCAAGTTTCTTTTTAGTAACCTTATTTATCTCATTAGTAAATTTCAATCCCTCTTTTTCTAGGTAAATTGCAACTTCATTTGCACTCATATCAAATGGCATAACTCCTAATAATGCCATTGCGTCTGTGCCATGTTCTTTTATTAATGCTTCAACAATCGGACTAAACATTGTTATTGCTATTTGAGTTTCTGCTTTAATATCAAATCTAACAGAAGCGCTTTTAATATCTTTAACTGATTTTAATGTAGGCAATACTCTTTTCTCTTGGCCTCTAAAATAATCAGATAAACTTCTTCTAAATAATCCCTCCTCGCGATCTGCTCTCTTAATATGATTGATCGCATACTTTTCCCTTTGATCCTTTGTAAAAAAACTTTTCTTTTTCTTGCTTTTCTTTTTTTTCTTCTTCTTAATTTTTTTATCTTTAGTGATTTTATCTTTGAATACTGTTTTTGATAATGTTACTAGCTTTTTTGAAATGTTGCCTTTAACTTGCTTCAAAACATCATTAATAACTTCCTGTGAAGTTCGCCTTTGCCTTGTTATGTTAGTTGTAATACTTTTTTTGCTTTCCGGTGCTTCTCCAATAGGTATCATATTGACAGGTGCAAATAACATCTCTCCTCCCTCAAATTCTGAATACCCCTCTAATTCTCTAACTTCGTTTGGACTTAACCAACCATTTTTTAATCCACTCTCATAATACTTTAACATTAATTCTGTATCTCTCATTGTTGGATCTACAAAATCAAAAAAGTATTCGTCTTTATCATCAAAATCTGGCAATAAAAATTCATTCAAATAAGATACAAATTTTCTATACTTAGGAACAATAGTATTTTGTATAAATATCTGGCTATGCACTTCTGCATTAGCTTTGTTTACATCTTCTGCTAACATGATCCCTTTAGGTATTCCAAATGCAAGAAAAATCTCATCTCTACTCATTTTCCTTTGCTCTATAAAGTCCATATCTTTCTGGCCAAATCCAATTTCCTTAAATTCAGCGCCTTTCCCATTCTTTCCTCCCTCTAAAATTGCTAGTCTATGTGCATTCTCTTGGCCACTATGCCCGGCTTCCCATTGAGCTTTAATTCTCTTGTATTGCGCTTCTCCCATTGTCCCGGGATAAGTAATAATCCCGTATGGCTTAGCAGAGTTCTTAAAGAAATTCCAATTCCATTTAGACGCTTGGTTGTCTGTGGCAATAGCATATTCAGCGCCTTTTACTGACGACATGCCCCTATAAGGATTGATAGGATTAGGATATTTGAAATGTATAATCTCATCAGCATCAAAAGTTATTTCTTGGCTTGTTCCCGGCACTCTATAAACATAAGATTTAACAAATGTATCATCTCCCGGAACAACTGACATATTAGATGGTAGTAAATATGGATAAATAGATATTGGCTTTTTATTTTCTCCTTTTATTTTCCACCAAAAACATTCTCCGGCTAATTCCCAAACTAAACTTGTATATTCAAAAAGATCGTATCTTGTCATGTAATTGTTTACACGATCCAATAGATCCAATACTTCTGCTGTTGGTTGCTTCTTTAATTCTCCTTTATTTTTTCTTTTATAAAGTTCTAATTGTAAATTTGCCATCTCGTCTTTAATTTTATTTACACAAGCATATACCCATGATCTATAAGAATTTAATTGTGCCATTTGATCCATAGGAGCAGGTTCAGGTAACCCATAAGCTGTTTGAGGTGTAAATGGAATTATCTTTTTTTTAGGCCTTTGAGTTTCAGCTTTTATTTCTGGCCTAATTCCTAATACTTTTTCGCTTAAAAATTGTTGTATTCTATTCATGTTATAAAAAAAACAGAGAGTCGCAAAAAAATGTTTGCAAACTCTCCGTTTAGTGATGAGTTTAGTTATATCGTATTTGTCTTAATTATAAATTACCATCTATTTTCTGTCAATGGTGTTTCCTCTTTTTTATCCACAACCACATCAAATCTAACAGATTTAACCGGATTAAGCAGTTTAACAGGCTCTCCCTCCATTATGCAGAGTTGTCCCTCTGCATAACCAACTTTCCGGCAAAATTCTAAAAACTGCCTCTCTGTCTTTGATACTAACATGTTTACTTTTATTTTTTTCTTTCTTGACATAGTTTTATTAGATCTGTAAATTCTATTACTGATTGTTTTATATCGCATTTCTCTTTGATAAATTTCAAATTCTTTTCTGCTTCTTTATTCCTCTCATCTGGATCCATAAATCTCTCCATTTCTTCTAAATCGTTTGCTACCGGCATTCCTAAAGCATAAGCAATCCATGTTTTATTATCTGACTTATACTTAAATCTTGTATTGATCTGCATTGGTTGAGGGTTAATAATTACATCTGCATTTGTTAAATCATACTTTATTGTATCCCAATCAAATCTTTTATTCTGAATTTCTATTTCATAGGCGCCATCATTATTATATTCCTCGTTTGATATAATAATCAATCCAATTCCTAACCTTGCTAAAGATGGAATAACTGACGGCAAAACGCTTTTAGCATTATGGCCATATCCAAACCAAGCAACTTTTTTTAATTTCTTTTCGTGCTTTTTCTTAAAATCAAAGAAGTCAAGATCTAATCTATCCGGTATCATTCTAACGGGTATATCAACTATCTTGCTAACATAGTCATATAATCCTTGTGATGAGCAAGTAATTGCATCAACAAGTTTAGATAGCTTAACTAATTCTAATTCTCCGGTTAACCAATCGGGATCGCATAGATCTAATATCTTAATGCCCGGGTATTCTTTCATCATCTCTGACCAATAAACTTTTTGGAATATCATAACATCACTTTTAACTCCCTCCGTCCATATTTCTGCTTCTGGCCAATGATTTGCTAACCAATCTCCCCTAATTATTGATGAGCCAATAGACCCTTGTCTACGGCCATGTTTTTTTTGGAATGTAATTATTTTTATCTCCATATTTTTTTAGCAATAATATCAAGCCAATCTTGACGGTATCGCTTATAATTAAATGTTTCTATTGCCATCTGCTTACCGGCCTGTCCTATTTTAACTGCTTCTTGATAGCCCTCTCCTAAATAATAAACTACTTTTTTGGCAATTTCTTCGGCATTGTCTGGAACAATAACCATGTTCTTGCCATTGATAGCAAATTTGTTTAAGTCATGAGCGCCATCAACTTGTATAACACAGCAACCGGATAGCATTGCCTCTGTTCTGCCTCTGTTCATTGGTGTTCTGAATGAGGTATCTAAATAAAGAAGTGATTTGCCTAGATAATTCCTATAAGTATCAAATGATTTTTCAGTATCAATATTTACCCTAGCCCACCATAGAATTATCCCGTATTTTTCTTCTAGTATTTGTGATACTTCATTCATTCTCTCCCGGTTATAATATAGATCGCAACCGGCCGGACTTAAAGCTGTAAATACTCTAGGCTCTTTAGTTAGATCAAACCAATCGTCTTTATTCATTCCGTGCCATATAGGATTTCCCCAACCCCATTCTTTATCAGTTTTCCCGGCAAATGAATTAATAACCATTGTCTTTTTACCTACTAACTCTCTCATATCTCTCTTGCATTTCTTCTCGGCATATTCAAATGTTTCATTATCTCCTATTTTTAGAAACTCCGGGTAAACAGGACTACCATGATTAATAACTATAACAGGAATATCAGTAATTAGATCTCTCATTTCTTTATACAACCTGCTCTTTCCTAAATTATCATTCACGCATTGCTGATCTACGTCTAATATTGCAAGATCGTATTTCCCTTTTTCATAATAAGGAACATAACTAGCATTTTCCGGTAAAGGCCTCGTTTCGTAATACCACTTCTTACTTGAATTATGGATTAAGAAAAAGTCAGCATCATCTTTTAAGGCATTAAACAAATCCCAAAAATGCATTGTGTGCCAAGGTGTTGTAACTATCTTTAATCTTTTACTCATGTTTTTCTCCTTTCTTTAATGGTCTAAAATAAAACTCTCCGGGATCTATCTCAAAAAGAGCAATTGGACTTAAAATATTTCCCCAACTCTTCGGCAAACAACTACGGTGTATACTTTCATTTACTGAAAAATTACCATTAGCAAAATTCATCTCAACTATCCCAATGCTATCTTTATCTCTGCTTTTTAAACAAAACGGACATTGATATCTATTGTATTCTGGTTTTTCTTTACTCATACATTTTTTTGAGTCTTAGCTTTGACTTCCAAATTTCATCTTTACGCTTGTTTCTGGAAGAATGTGCTATCTCAATACATTTAACATCTGGCACCCTTATAAAAGTAAATCCTTGAGCGCCAAACCTTTGCCTAGTTTCTTGACTTAATCCTCCATACATATCCATTCTCTCGCTAAACATTCCGGCATTCATAAAATCAATCTTTCTAATCCAAGCAAAATTTTCAATGAATGAAGTTTTTGTTGACTCTTTCCCGTCTATTACCTTTACTCCATGGCCAAATACTCTATCTTTAGCCACCGGTATCATCTTTTCTATTGCACCTTTTTCTAATGTGTATCTATCGTCTAGGAATAATAAGATACTTCCCATTGCTTCTATCGCACCTTTATTTCTGGCCTTTGCTAATCCATATTCAAGTTTATCTCCTGTCTTTATATATTTAATCGGTGTTTTGAATTTCTTTTTAGCTTCCTTAACAACTACTGGTGTTTCATCTGTTGATCCGTCATCACAAACAATTATTTCTTTAGCAGGATAATCTTGCGCTTCAACAGATAACATTGTTTTTAACAATTCTTCTGATCTTTGGAATGTAGGAATAATAACAGATATTAATTCTTGTTTTGGATAAAGAGTTTTATAATATAATTTTCCATGTTCCCAAGCCATCTTTTCCTCTGAATAATCCTTAATCGTTCTCCAAGCATTTACCCTTAGCTTGTCTTGTAATTCCTTATCCTCCATAACTAACTTTAATTTCTCGGCAAAATTAGTTTTATCAAAGAATATTCCATTAACTCCATCTTCAATTATATCTCTGGCCATACCTTGCCTCGTTGCTAAAACAGGAATACCCCTTGCCATTGCTTCAAGCATTGGTAATGTGCCACT
>Ga0222628_1000478_pt1 | contig 16695 bp, 21 predicted proteins | sample AntAcemetageno95_FD_179860 | JGI IMG/M metagenome (GOLD analysis project Ga0222628, IMG submission 179860) | Saline water microbial communities from Ace Lake, Antarctica - #95 | ecosystem: Environmental > Aquatic > Non-marine Saline and Alkaline > Saline | place: Antarctica: Ace Lake | collected...
AAGAACTTTAATTAAACATAAGTTTAATTAAATCTATATATAATTAAAAAATAATGACTTTATTCCATTTTTTCACTTACATCACACAAACTAAAGATTTGTGTGTTTTACGTTCAGATATATAAATCGGTATTATTTGTTAAATAACCTAATTCATTATTAACATCTCTACCAACGTGAGATAAAAAATAATTTGAATTAACTTTCATTTTTCTTGCAAGAACATAATCTAAATGTTTTAATTCATGTACTATTGTTGATTTGTTTAATGTTGTAGTTTTTATTTTAAAAATTTTTTCATTAGGATCTTCAATTTCAAAAAATGCACCGAATTTCTTAATTTTTTTTACTAAAAAACAATTTAAAATAATATTAGTTCCTTTATAATTATCTGTATATTGATAATAATTAGTATCTTTTAATTTACTAATAATAAAATCTGCTAAATCACTTAAATTATTCAATATGCCTAATTTTTCATTTATAAAATTTTCAAATAATATAATCATCATAAATTATATATTAAATATTTAAATGTTGAATTTTATATTTTCTTGAAATGAAGATTATAGTACCAATCGAATTTATATTCTGAAGAACTTTTTGTTTGAAAATAATTTAACTCTATTGAAACTAATTTATCAATTAAATTATTAATATTAACTATATTAACATTAGATATTTTATATTCTGGTAATTCTATTACTTGATTAAACATTGGATCAAATTGCTTTAAAGTAAAATTAGAATAAATATTATTTTTAATACTAATATATTTTACATAAAAATCAATATTACTAAATTCATATCTATCTAATAGATTATTACTAATATATTCATATATAGATTTATTAATATTGTTATTTGAAAAATAATCATATGATAATGATTTAAAAGTTCTACTTTCTTTTATTTTACTAAATAAATACTCTGTTAATATATTTTTAATATCTATATTAATTTCCCATTTTGTATTATGTATTTTATCTACTTTTGATTGTAACCCAGTTGTAATTGTATGATTATCATTTTTTAATTGAACAACATCAAGTAAATATATTTTTTCTTGATAAGTATTTAAAACTTGATATTGATATCCATTGTTTTTTGCTTTTTCAATTTGAATTAAATTTGTTGAATCAGTTACATCATAATAATATTGAAAATATTGTGTTGATATATCTGTAATACTAATTTCATCCTCAACATCCATAACTTTTGACCCAAAAAAAGATTTTTCTTCCAATAAATTAAATGAACCTTTTACAACTTCTGTTGCATATTTTTTTAACATTAAATTATCTTTCATATATTTATTCTAATTCATTTTTTGTTCTTGTGTAATAATCTGTATCCCAAGTAGATTTAAATATGTTTCGTTGACCAAAATCATACCCGTATTCATCAATCATTGGATATATACTTTTATCTTCATCTGTGTTTTTTAATTTTAACATATTTTCAATCTCATTTATTTTACTACATATAATATTATCAGCTAATCCAAAATTCTTTAATCCTGTATCAAATTTTACATTTCTTTCAACAACAGATACATATGTTTCCCCTGTAATAACACTATCAATAGTATAAAATATTTGGACTGTTGCACAATCTATATAAGCTATATTTAATATTGATGAAACCCCTAAATCTCTATAAGATTCACATTGAATTTTTAATGAGAATCCTGTACTATTTATTGTTGTTGCACTTAAATTTGTTAATCCCCATAAATCAGTATTTCCACCATATTCTGATATCATTTGATTTGTAGTCCAAAAATTTGTTTGATAATAATTTGTTGCACTACTTGTAAAATAACTACCTAATCCATTATCATAAGTATTTAAAATTGCTTTATTATCACTTTCTAATAAATTTGTTGTTAATTTAATATCTAAATCAGAAATACCACTTTTAAATGATGTCGATCCAGTATTTGGTCCAATTGCAGATTTTTTCTTAATCAATACATTAATTCCTAAAATTTCTGTATCTTCTGAAATATCAAACCCAAAATTAGATAAAACTAATATGTTAGATGTTAATCCTGTTATAATTGTACTCATAACTAAATTACATTCTGTATATCTATTATCACAAGCTAATGAATAATCTTTAAAAGACCATATTTCATTATCATATTCTTCTGAATAATTAATAGCTATCTTACTTTGTGAAAATTCAGATCCATTTACAATATAATAATTTAAATTATTAAAAATCTCAATATTTTTAAATACAGGCTCATAAGATCCATTAAATCTATAAATAGTTTTATCATATATTAATTTTTCTCCATGTTCTTGTGCTCTTGGTTCTAATTCTTTTTCATTTAATTTTAAATATCTTGCCAATGGTTCTTTTATAAAACTTTGATCATAAATTGATTCAGTATAATCAATTTTATATTTATCATAAATATTATATTTTGGGCCTTTAATTGCCGCTGAAGTATATGAATTTTTCTTGATATTTACTTGCAATGGTGTCTCACACTCTATCTTAATAGGGGCAAAATATTTATCCCATCCGATAATATTTTCCATATTACCATTTTCTACAATTTGAATTCTATTTTCAGTATATCCGGTTTGACAATTCTCATCAATATAATAATATGTAATATAATTATTATTTATTTTATTTATGAAATTATTTGCAATTGTTAATTCATTATTAAGTACTAATGTGTTATAAGTGTTTCCAATACCATTATAAATAACTTCTTTATCATAGTAAGTTAAATTATTCATATTTAAAGTCATCGGTTTAACAATAGAATTAACATTTATTATTATTAGTATATTTTTGTATTTTTCATTAAAAAATACATGTAAATTATTCACCCCTAAATTAATTGATGATATTACTCCTGAACTTGGATAATCTCTCTGTGTAATTGCTGTTAATGCACTTAATTCAGTTGCATATGTAATTGCTGTTAATGCACTTAATACAGATGAATCAGTATAATAATTAGCTACAACACAAAATTTATATTGATTAAAATCATAATTCTTATCTGTTAAATATTGTGTAATATTACCTTTTACATCTTTTATAACATCATCTACCTTATAAATATTATATTTTATACCTTTAAATAAAGTTGATGCAGGATTATATTCAGACCCATTATTAAATAATGAAAAATTTTGTGTTTGAACATATTCTAAATCACTATTTACATATCTTTTATTATTGAAAAAATAATCAAAATAATCAAAATAATCAACATTACAATCTAAATATTCATCTAAATTAAATTGTATAGTTTCTCCTGTTGTCGTATAACTATCTGTTTCAATTGATAATGATTGTGTTTTAAAATATTTATAATCAAATGTTGAACCACTTGTAGTTCCACTAATAAAAGTTCCTATTCTATAATAAAAATCATTTGTTTTTGTAAAAACATCTGGAATTGTTGAAAATGGATTTGTTGTTCTATTATATGTAAACCCTACTTTATTTGAATTGTTTAATTTATAAATATAATCTGAATGACTAATTGAACCAGAATAACCCCATTTAACAATATTTGGATTTTTATCCCAAATATTAGATAATCCTTGTTTAGTAATTTCATATAATTCATCATCTGCAACATATTCAGAACTTGCTATTATAATTTTATCAGCATAAGGTGATGTTGTATCATATTTCTTAAAAACTGTTGATTCTGTAGCATCTCGATGTTCTACTGTATATAATTTTTGTTCACTGGTTTCTACATATTCATCTTCACGATCAAAATCAAAATCAGCAAACCCAGTATCAACTCTATTATAATCAAAATCTTTTATATCTCTGAATTTAACTCTAAAAATTTCAAAAACTATTGGAGTTTTATTATTTACTTGATCATGAACTATAATTTCAGTTGATGAACTTTCTAATTCAATCCAATATTTTAATATCTCATCATCACATCTAATACCATAATCTGTTCTTATTAAATATTCATTATTAACAAATTCTAATACATGATATTTATTGTCCATCTTTATTAAATATAAATCTGCATATAATTCATCAACAGAATCAGACTTTATAATTCTATCTAATATTAAGGTAGATATATTTCTTGATGATATTAAATTCTTATATGTTAATCCTGTGTTTTGAAATAAAATATCAATTTCTTTCTCATTTGTAATATCTTCAATATCAACATCATATTCACAAACTAATTTATAATATGTTTCATTATTTTCAATTATTTTTACAACTTCAAATAAATTATCAATAATATATAGATAATATTTTATATCATCATCCCATATTAAAAATGGACAAGTTGAACCAGATACTTGATCTATGTTCATAAATACATTTTTTTCTAATTTTAAATCTAATATTAAATCTTGTTGTTTATATGATGTTAATGTTTCTATTTTTTCCATATCAACATAAAACCCATAATATCTATTTATTGAATATTTGTTTTTTTGATATGGTGTTGCTGGATCATCATCAAATAAATAATTTAAATTTAATATATTGGGATATATTAATTCATTAATCTTAAATCCATTAGTTATAAATTCTTCTAATTTAAAATGTGGATTTTCATACCATATTTTATCTTTTATAAATAATGATTTTTCTGTATAAATACCAGAATAATAATCAATACCATACCATCTTGAAAAATTACCTGAATTAGAATCAAATTCAAATGGTGTGTCAGGATATCTTGTATTTGATATAAAATTATTATCTAACCAAGAACCTAAAGTTGATTGTGTTGTTAAATCAAAAACTTTAACTGTTTTCCATTTATCTATAATTTCAGTTTTAAAATTATCACTATTAGTATTTGATAATTTATAATCAGATGCAGATAATTCATATATACCAGGATTATCAACTCTTAATATTATAAAATTATCTGGTAAATCTTTATATTTTAAATATAGAGGAGCAAAATATTCAAATTCCTCATCATAAAAACTATTTTGTTCTGTCTTTTTTACTCCAGACCAATAAATATCATCAAATTGATGACTAAAATCTTTATAAACAATATCTTTATCATTATCATCTTTTACTTCATAGGCAAGATTAATAGGTAATCCATCATAAAATAAAGGGATTTTATCCTCTAAATATGATTGTTCAGATATAGAATAATGTTTATATTGGTCATCACTTAATTGTTTATTTGCATTAAATGATTCTAAATATATTTTTAAATTTGTATCTATGTTAATTTTCAAATTACTTGTTAATTTCGGATTAGTTCTTATAATTTGAAAACTCTTATCTATTATATTTGACATTTATATCTAATTATTATTTTTATATACTCCTTAATGTAGTTGATGCTATTTCTGTGAATTTTTTAAATCTATTAAATTCAAATGTTAATGTAAAATCAAAACTTCTTGCTGAATTTTCTGGTTCAGTCATAAATCTTAATGATTTACTTAATTTTTCAGATGTATCATTTAATGTGTCTATAGTTATTTCTGTTATGGTTTCACCTATATCTGATTTAAAATATAAATTTAATGGTATAATAAATTCTGATTGAGCATCAATTAAATGAACACCATCATTATTTTTATCAACTAAATCATTAGATGTAGAATTATTTATTTTTGGATGAATTGTTGCACCTAATTTAACATATCCATATATTGGTGATGTAATTTTCCAATTACTATCAGTTAATAATGGTTTATTTATTATATGTTGACTATAATTAGTATTTGGTGAATTTAAAGTATTTTCATCATATGTTGATGCAATTATATTTGAATATAATGTAACTCCACTACCTCCAACAACAGCATCACTTAACAACCATATAAATTGATTATTCATTTGATTGAAAATATCACCATTTTGATCTATAAAAGATGGTTGTTCATCTGGTATTGAACTGATATCAGTAATATCAGTAATTAATTTATCTGTTAATAAACTTAATGGATTTTGTGTTGCAATATTTTCAAATTTAAGATAATAATCAGAAATCATATATACATTGTTTTCAAATTCTTTTTCTCCAACAACTTGTGTATTAGTTGTTTCTATCATATAATCTTGACATTCAATTGAGTCTTGAATATGAGCTCCATTATTAATAACTGTTTCTCTTGTACCTTTAAAAAGAGTAACTTTAAGTTCTCCTTTAGCACGAGAAATTGCTTCTTCAAGATTAGTAATTTTATCATTCATTAATTTCAAATAATCAAATAGTGATAAAGTGTTTCCAAAACTATCTTTGAATGATGTTGCTAATTTTTTATCATCATGAGCAAAATATTCTTCATTAACATAAAATGAATTTTGGACATGTTTATTTATCCCTTTTGCATTTAATTCATTTTCAAATTGAACTCTAATTTCTTCTTGACTTGCTTCTTTAAGAATAAATTCATTTTCTCCTAAAACATCATTTAAATCATCTGGAAATTCTATTGTTAATAAATTTGACCAATCTGAATATAAAGGAGTATCTGGATATCCAACTTCACTAATACTTTTAATTCTAATTTCAACTTTTTCCGTTCTTTGAATAGCAATATCTAATTGATTAATGTTTGGTGTATCTGCATCAGAAATATCTTGAATTTCCCAAATCCATTGATTTGTTATTTCATCATATGTTCTTTCTCTTACATCTGTTAATAATTTATTCCAATTTGAGAAATATCCAGTTTCAGTTAAATATTGTGGAGAAGATGTAGTTGATCCAAAATTAATATTTGTTTCTTTTGTTTCATATCCTTCAGTGATATTTTCAGTTCCATATTTTGAACCATATCTCCATTGTAATTCAAATCCAATCACATTTTGAACTTTTTGACCAGTTTGAACAATTGAATCTGGAATTGACCAATATCCTCTAATTCTAAATTTTGGATTTGATATAGTTTCAGTTTTTGTATTATTTATTTGATTTACATATGATGTATATAATTTAGTTTCTGATTCTTGTTTTGTAATTAATTTATCTAATTCATTTTGTGATTGTGATTTCTCCGCAATTGATTTAAAATTTTTAGTATTTAATTCTCTATTTTTTTCTATAATAGCATCATTTAATTGATTTAATTTTGTTTTTACAGAATTTTTTTGACCATGTAATTTTTTTAATGTTATCTTATCTTTTGTCTCAGTTAAATGTTTATTTATTTGAACTACTTTAAAATTATCAGTTAATAATGTTGGGTTATTTGGAATTTTACCAACTGAACTTGGTATTTTTTTAATAACTAAATCTTTCAATAATGCACCATAATCATATACTGATGATAAATAAAAATCTGGTATAGAAACATTATCATCAGTATCTAATGTTAAATCATTAGTATAATATGCCATACCTTTTGACCAAGTAGAACCAATAATAGAGGTTTCAGTATTAATAGGTTTCATAAATACTACGTTATATTCATCAAATCCTATTGTTACATTAACTGTTTGTTGTGCAGATAAAGATGAATAAAATTCTAAAATATTAGTACCTATTCCAACAGGATCATATCCTTCAAATCTTTCAAGATTTAATCTAAATAAAGAAGAAGAGGTATTTACTTCTAATATTTTATATCTAGTATATGAACTTTTTTTATTGATAGATAATATATCTCCAACAGCTAATGTACTTTCTCCACCATCTCTATCATAATAAGTTAAAGAATTTACATGATACCATAATTTTTTATTTAATGTATCTTTTTCAATTTTTAATACAGAAAAATAACCTTTATAATTTACTTCTTTATAATTTACATCAAATAATTGTTCATCAATAAATAAATTTTCATTATCAGTATTTAAAACTCCGGTATTAGTAGGATTATTTAACCAAGTTTCAAAATTAGTAATTGAAAAACTATTTTTATATAAGAATTTTGTACTAAAATCATTTAATGAAGTTAATCCAGCACTTGTATAATTACCATCTGAATCTTTTTCAAATTGTAATATATATCTTTTACTTAATATTTTTTTAACTGGTTCATCAATTTTTCCAGCTAAATTTATATTAACAGTTAATAATGGATTCATTAAAGATTCAAAGAACCAATTATTTTTTTGAGAGAATGAAGAAACAATATCTAATGTAGGAATTTGTTTAGGTTCTCTATTTAAATCTATGGATTTTATTTTTTTAGAACTATTCCCATCAGTAATAAAAACTGATTCATTATTATCTAATGATGCTAATTTTTGAATATTAGTATTTGCAATATCAATTTCTTTTTTTAAATATCCAACTGTTGGAAGATTGAAAATTGATTGTTCTCCATTTTGATTAAGATAATTAATTGATACATTACTATCAGTAGATGAAACAACATTATTTAATTTCGTGATAATTTCAACAGAATTTTTATTTAATATTGCAATTTGTTCTAATAATGATATAAAACTATTTTTTTGTGTCATAAAGGTATAATTTAATTTATATTATATATTAAAAAGAGAATAGTAAAATAATAAATAAATTGAGAATATGAAAAAAAGAAAAAATTGACAAAAATAGTAAATTAAGATAATAATTTATAAACAACAAATAATGAAATAATTAGATAATAATTTAATATATAATATAATAATATATATCATAATTTGGCACTAATGTAAAATTATTATTAATAATCAATTAGTTAAGAGGTGACAAAAAACCTTTTATTTCAATACCTTTTATCAACTTTATTTAATTAAATACTATAATAAGAAAGAAATTAAACAAAAATATGGAAATATGGAAAGATGTTAAAAATTATGAAGAAATTTATAAAGTAAGTGATTTTGGAAGAATAAAAAGTTTAAAGTTCAATAAAGAAAAAATCTTAAAATTATTTAAAAATTGTTCAGGGTATTATGTGATAAGTTTATCTAAGAATAATAAACAATTTAAAGAAAGAGTTCACAGAATAGTTTATCAATCATTTATAGGAGAATTAGATTATAATAAAGTAATTGATCATATAGATCATAATATTTTAAATAATAATGTAAATAATTTACAACAAATTTCTCATAGAGAAAATCTATCAAAAGATAAATTTAGAAAAAACCCAACAAGTAAATATGTTGGTGTTAGTTGGAATAAAAATCACAATAAATGGAAATCTTATATTTATTATCAAAAGAAAATAATTCATTTAGGTTTTTATGATGATGAAGAAGAAGCAAAAAATATTTATTTAAATAAATTAAATGAATTAAATGAAAAATAATTAAAAATAAATGATAAAAATTTTGTTAATTAAATAATTTTGCTTATCTTTGCATTATAATTAATTAAGTAATAAACTAAAAAAATAAAAAATTATGAAAACAATGAAAAAAATGAGAACAATTTTAATGACAATAGTAATACTAATCACAATGACTATTAGTGGTTTAGGACAAACTTATAGTGTAAATAAAGATTCAACTCTTATAGTAAATTTAACAGATACAATTGGGGTTTTTAGTGTAGTTGGAAACACTGGTCTTGATGTTGAATTTAATTTAAAAATTGATACAAATAAATATGGATATATTTTAAGTGTTAAAACATGGATAGACACCATTTCTTTTGGAGATGAAAAAATTTATGCAGGAAAATCATTAGATACTAACTATCATTTTACTTTTTCAGATATTGGAATATATGAATTAATAATTGTAAATCAGTTACAACCATCTGGAACCTATGAAAAAGATACATTAACAATACATATCACTGATACAACAACAGACACAACTTCAGTAAATTTTCCAATAACAGATAATATAAAAGTAAAAGTATATCCAAATCCAGTAACAGATTATCTAACAGTAGAAATAGATACTTATAAAGATGAATTAATCAGATTATATGATGCAAGTGGAAGATTACTAAAAGAAACTTATGAAACTAAATTAGACTTCACATCATATCCAAAAGGACTTTATCTTGTAAATGTAAGAGATAGAATGTATAAAGTATTAAAATAAGAAAATAAAAATAAAAATAAAATTGAAAAAGGTTAAGATTATATTTCTTAACCTTTTTTATTTTAAAAGTATTAAAAAATTTTATCAATTAAATTATTTTGCTTATCTTTGCAATCAAAAAATATAAATAAAAATGAAAGAATTAAAAGAATTATTATTAAGAATAAAATGTTGGTTTTATGATTTAACAATTGAAGAATATCATAAAAAAGAAAAAGAAAAATCATTTAATGAATATTTTGAAACTCAAGAACAACTTCAAAATGTAAAAATTTCTCTATTTTTAAAAAAGGAAAAGAGTAGAAAAGAAGCAAAAGCACGAGAAAAAATAATATTTGAAGAAAAAAAAGCAGAATATTATCAAAAAGAAGCTGAAGATTTTAGAAAAAGATCAGAAAAATTATCTTTCATACTCAATGATGATAGATTAAAACAACAAAGAATCAAAAAATTTAAAAAAATATTAGAAGATTTGGAAGATTAATTTGTATAATTAAAATAAAATTCTTATCTTTGTATTATAACAAATTAAATAAAATTATTAATCAATATAAAAATATAAAAATATGAGCAAAATCAAAGAATATTATCATGAAGAAATATGTGAAGGACAAGGAATGAATAATGATGATTTAGATTATCAATATGGATTAAAGAAACAAGAATTAGAATCTGAAGAAAAAGAAGAAAAATCTGAATCTGAAATCGCAGAATAAATTATGAATGATAATCTAATATATTATAAATCAACTAAGAAATCAATATTCTATGATTATGTTTGTGATAATCCAAATATTAAATCAAGAGGAGCATATTTATTACTTATAAATAAATATAAACCATTAGATATTGATTTTATATCTAAAAAAGATGAATTATATAAATGGTTAGATTACAGAGAAGATTTTCTTAATAAGAAAATGCAAGAAAATGATGGGAAATTAATTTGTAAATATTGTGAAAGAAAAGATTTAATAAAAGGTTCAAGAGAAAAATATAACAAGAATAATAAAATTCACAATTTAGCAACAGTATATCATATATATCCTTTAAGTAAAGGTGGAAGTAAATATGATGAAGATAATTGTGTAGTTTCTTGTAAATCTTGTAATAAAAGAAAAGGTTCTGATGATGTTGATTATTTTGTAGATAAAATAAAAAACAATAACAATAAATTTAATAAAGAATTTCAATTTAGTGTTGAATATATTATTAATAAACAAATTGAAATAAGTATTCATTTAATTCAAGCACAAAGCAAAAATAAAGCAAAGAAGAAAATATACAAAAAATTAAAAAAAGATAATATAAATATTGTAAAAATTTATATGACCCGTCAAAGAAAACACAGAAGTCTTTAGATTCTGTGATGAATTTAAATGGAAAAAAGTCATTAATTTACTTTAATATATAAGTTTAGTTCTTTGACGTAATGATAATGGTTCTGTGACAAAAATCTTGTTGTAGGTAAAATCATAAAAGTAAAAAATACTTAAAATATTTAAGTCTGTTTCTGGGACAGAAATCGGACTCTAAACAAAAATACGGTGAGGCGTTCTTGTTGGAGAAGTCTATGAAACGTGAAACACACAAATCTTTAGTTTGTGTGTAGTTCATCATAATCATTTTACTATAAAAATTAGAACAAAATTTTATATCGAAATTGATCCTTTTTATAAAGATGTGATTTGTAGGTTTGATCCATTAACACAAGAATTAGAAATAATTAAACAACAAAAGACTGTTTATTTATTTGTTGAAACATTTCAAGAAGCTGATAATATTGTTAAAAGAGTTATTAAAGGTGAAAATAAATATGATATTATGGAAAACACAATATATTTTCGTGATGATGTTGAAGAATTTGAACCTGATGAAAAAAACAAAAATGATTTTGATGAATTAATGAAAGAATATAAAGAAAAAAATAAACATATATTTAGAAAAATTAAACTTGAAAATCTTGTCGAAACTTCAGAAGCTCCTTGGTAAATTAATTATTTATGTATATTTAATCTTATTTTTGCCATATCCACCCATTTTTTATCATTTTCAATACCGATATATTTTCTATTAGTATTTTTTGCTGCAACACAAGTACTACCAATTCCACAAGTACTATCTAATATTAATTCATTTTCATTAGTAAATGTTTTTATCATATATTCTAAAAGTAATATTGGTTTTTCATTTGGATGTTTTGCTGGATGTGGTTTTTCAAAATTTAATACTGATTTAGGATATTTTTCAGTTGATCCTTTTCTGGTTTCTGGTAAAGTTGTATCATAATATCCATAATTATTATTAATACCTTTTTTAGTTAAATATTTTTTACCTTTACTATGTAGTGGTTTTTGATTTTTTTCCATAATTGGGTTGTATGTTGGTGGTTTTTTGTAAAAAATTAAAAGTTGTTCATGATTTCTAAGAAATTGTTTTTTTGAATTTAAAAATCCACTTACTCGATTTCCTTTTTTCCATACTACATCATATCTAAACATTTTTTCATTACTCATAATCAATTTTGCAGAAAATATTCCTTGTGCAAACAATACAATTGCACCATTATTTTTAATTATTCTTTTATAATTATCCCATAATAAATCTAATGGAATTATATCTTGATCCCATTTATTTCTTGTCATATTATATGGTAAATCTGTCAATATCATATCTATAGATTTATCATCAATATTTTTCATTATATCAATACAATCTCCAAAATATATTTCATTTAATTTTAACATTTTTTTATTTTCTTTTTGTTATATACATCATTTAATCAATTATGTTTTGGTAATTTCTTTTTTTTTGTTTGTATTAATATTTTTTGTATCTTTGTATCATTAAATTAATATTTAAAATTTTATATATGAAAATAAGTTTCGATTTTGATAATACATTGACAGAAGAACGAATGCAACGAGTGGCAAAAAAATTAATACAAGCAGGTCATGAAATTTGGATTACAACAAGTAGATTTGATAAACTTGGATGGAATAATGATGTTCGTGTAGTGGCAAAAAAATTAAATATACCAGAAGAAAGAATACAAATAACAAACGGTGTTGATAAATGGTTATATTTAAAAGGATTTGATATGCATTTTGATGATGATCAAATTGACATTGAATTGATTGAGGAAAATTTAATAGATTGTGTTGGAATATTAATTTTTGAACCATAAAAATAAATAAAAGATACAAACAAAGAAACAAATATAAAATAAAATTCTATATAAATGAAGATAAAAGTAGATAATATTAAATATAATAGATTTCAGATTGACTATTCTATTGAAATAACTGGTAATTTTGGTTTTCCAGAATTTTCATCTACTTGTATTGAATTACATCATAGTTGGGGATATTGTTATATTTTTAAAAATTCTGGAAAAAACTCTTCAGTTTCTTTTAATGGTGATTATTTAATACAAAATGAATTATACAAGAAATTAGAAAGAATAATAAAATTAAATAAAATTATAAATTAATATTCAAATGTAATATGTTTAAATTGTATGAAGTACGAATAGATAATAACCCAGGTGGTTGGAAATCTGGGAATGATGCTCATGTTTTAGTTATTGCTCAGACAGAAGAAGAAGCAATAGAAAAAGTAATAAATGGATGGACAAAAGATTGGGATTTTAATAATGGGAAAACAACATATATTTATGGTTCAAAATCAGAGGGTAAAGAATTTATTAGTAAAGATGGTAAATTATCTGCAATTGAAATTAAATTTGATGAATACGATATAATAAAAATATTAAGAGAAACAAAATTAAAAAAAATTATCAAATGAGAGAAATATATGATATAATAAATCCTAAGAATTTACTAGATTTTGAAAAATGGAAAGTTTTAACTAAGAAAAATTCTTGGGATGAATGGTGGGAAGAAAAAATAATTCCAGAATATTATGATTTTTATATTAGTGAATTAAAAAGACAAAACTTTTTTCAGTTTCATAAAATATTATTAAATGATGATGAATTTTTTAATAAAATTCATAAATATATGATTAATGTTAAATGGTATTGGGGAGACGGAATAACTCCAATTATTTTAACATTAAAAACAACTGTTTTAGAATTATCTAATAGAGGAGGATCTTCAGGTGGTTTTAAAGTTGATTTTGAACCTAATAGATTTTTAAATGTTTCTTTTGGTAATAAAAACATTTCATCTATTAAAGATGATGTTTATTTTGAAAGAAAAATAACAATAAAAGATTTAAGAATTAAAAAATTAAAAAAAATATGTTCATAATAAGTTTTAATATAAATAATAAAAATTCGATATTAACAAGAAATCCAATTATATTATCTAATAAAGAAATTAGACCAATAATTGAAGAAATTAGAAATATCATAAAAAAAGATTTTATATCAAATAATGTAAATATATCATTGATTGATTTAGAATTAGGGATTTCAACATTAATGTTGAATAACAATTATACAACAATGCATCAATTTAATATTAAATTAAAAAATATAAAGAAAAATGTTAAAAAAAATAAAAACAGATAATAAATCTGCAAGAATTGAAAAAAATACAATTAAAAAAAATGTATTATCAACATTAATTGGAGAAATTGAAAAAGCTAATAAATCAGGTAAAGGAGATATTTCTGATACAGAAATATTAAAAATTATTAAAAAAATGGTTGAAAATAATGTTACAACTAATCTTCAAATTGAAAATCCATATTTAGAATGTTATTTACCAACAATGATAGATGAACCAGAATTAACAAAAATTGTTTTATCTTTTGTTAATGATAATAATTTAAGTGGTACTGGTATGAGAAGTATGGGAAAAATTATGAAATTTTTAAATCAAAAATACTCAGGACAATTTGATGGTAAATTAGTATCTACTATTGCACAAAAATTAATAAATTAATATGGATTTTAGAAAAATTAATGAGGGAACATTTGAATTAAGTCCAGAATATGATTATTTTTATGAACAATATAGAATAAGATTAAATGATTATATTCAACCAAATTTATTATTGAAAATAACTAAAATAAACATGAATGACATATCATTCAGAATTATTAATTCAGAGTTATTAGAAGGATCAATTAATCATATTATCAAATTAAAAAAAATAAAAGTTCAACAAAACTCAATTAAAATAGATAAAATATTAGATAAAATAACGAATGAGTGGGAAAATTATCCTGAAAATTTTACATATATAAACCATGATTGCGAGAAGGGATATATTTATATTAATAAAAATTTATTAAATAGTGATGAATATTTTTGTTTTCCTCATATATATTTTGATAATAAAAGAATAATAGAACATCCTGTTAATTATATAGCAACAGGATATGGTGCTAATTCATATTATTCAAAAGAACATTTTATAAAAATATGTGAAGAAAGTAAAGATTGGTGTAAAAAATCATTCAAAAAATTAGATTTAAAAGCAACAAGAAAAAAATTTAATTTTTCTAAAAAACTTTATTTACATTTTGATTATGATAAAGCATATTTATATGTTGGTCGTTATACAGATAGAAAAGATAAACTAAAAAAAATCACAAATGATAGATAAAAATTTAGAAATATATTTAAAAGATAGATTACCTGGAATAGTAAATTCTAAACTCATAACAAATTATGAGTTGATATTTGATATTCTTGATAATAAAATTAAAATTAAATATACTTTTGTTACAAAAATACATGACACATTTGATGATTCAGAAAGAATGTTAAAAAGAAATGATGATTTAGATTATTATGTGATAATTAAAAATCTAACAAACACCTTTTGGTGGAATAATTCTGAAATGTTATGTAAAAATTATAAAGAAATATATAAATTTATATTAAAAAACTTAAGTGAAAATAAAGATTTTAATGATTTATATAATAATTATATTAGAGAATGTAAATTAAATAAAATAAATAAATAAACAATATGAAAATAAGACAAGGTTATGTAAGTAATTCAAGTTCAAGTTCATTTATAATAATGAAGAAAGATTTAACAAGAGAACAAATTATATCAATATTTAATCATAGTTCAATTGCAGAAAAATTAATGGAGCAAAGAACAAAAATAAATTTAGAATATTTTGAAGATTCTTGGTGGATTAATGAAACTGATTTAACAATTGAAGGGAATACATATGGATAATTTCAGTATGTACACATATTTAACAAAAATAGCAAATATTGATGAAGATAAAATATCTTGGGGTGATTATTAATGAAAATTATTAAGAAAAAAATTAGACAATTTATTAGACAATTAAGATTTTTTCATATATATTTGCAATATGAAAAATAATAAAAGAAAACAGAAAATTTTTGTAACTGCGGATTTACATTTTAATCATAATAATATGATTAGATTTAGTCCAAATACAAGAGGACATTTCATAGATGTAGATGAAATGAATAAAACAATAATTGAAAATTGGAATCAAGTAGTTGAAGAAAATGATTTAGTATATCTTCTTGGAGATCTTGCTTTTTGTTCAGTAAACAAAACAAAATATTTTTTAGAACAATTAAATGGTAAAATTATCTTAATTAAAGGTAATCATGATAATTATAAAGATATTAAAAAATATCAACATTTATATATCTGAACGTAAAACACACAAATCTTTAGTTTGTGTGATGTAAGTGAAAAAATGGAATAAAGTCATTATTTTTTAATTATATATAGATTTAATTAAACTTATGTTTAATTAAAGTTCTT
>Ga0222628_1000480_pt1 | contig 16661 bp, 17 predicted proteins | sample AntAcemetageno95_FD_179860 | JGI IMG/M metagenome (GOLD analysis project Ga0222628, IMG submission 179860) | Saline water microbial communities from Ace Lake, Antarctica - #95 | ecosystem: Environmental > Aquatic > Non-marine Saline and Alkaline > Saline | place: Antarctica: Ace Lake | collected...
GCACCCTTCCTTATTAGAGCGAGCCAGACCAGTAGATGAATCTGTCATAGAGATTTATCTGGAAAAACAAGCACTTCGTGAAAAAGAAAAAAAGAAAGCGGCTTCAAACAAAAGCAGTTCTTCTTTAGCTGAAAAGGAGAAGTTAGCCTATCAAATTGAAACTGTTAAACCTGTTTCAAAAACATCTTCGGTTAAAGTAATGGTTCCAGCAAAGAAGCAATATAAAGTAGCACTGGCTATTTTTGAAAATGATCGAAAGATAATTGTTGATGCAAAACCATTGATGAGTAAATTTCGACAGAATAAAATTTCGGCAATTAATTTAGCTGGAAATTATTATTCTCTTAGTGGTTTAGCCAAAGGAGGATCCAAAAATTTTCCAAGAAATAGTGAGGCTAAATATATTTTGGTTGGAACAGTAGATAATTCTGCATATCCTAATAATCTTTATCAGCAAGGTAGCTCATATAGTTCTGATTCGGAAATTAAATATTGCCTTTTTTCCAGTAGTGGCCGAATTATTGATCAATCTTCAGTTAAAGGTGGAGCTTCTGCCTTTGGGGTTGAGGAAGCTAAAGAATTGTCTACCCGAATTGCGTTAGGAAAACTGGGAGATAAAATTTACTCCAAAATTCAATGAAATTTTAATTAAAACCGTCGTGAATAATTTCCGGCGGTTTTTTTATTTTTATATATTTGCCAAAGTAAGATTTTCTTGCTAAATTTATCTTTCAGTAAAAATATTGATTTTTCTTTAAAAACTTAAAAAGATACCATTAAAAAGAAAGGAATTGCTATGCAAAAAGAATTGTGTGACTTAACAAAGGCAGAAATTCTCAATCTCAATCCGGAGGATTTTAGTGAAAGAGAAATTTTGGATGATGTGATTATATAGCTTGGGCCAAGACGCTGGGTTGCTATTGGAAATTTAAAGGCACCAAAGAAAATCCAGATGTTCATGCTATTTTGAAATCAAAAGCGCACTCCGATGTTTTCTTTAACATCCGCGAAATGATGGAATATGAAGTGGTTCGCAAGATATTTGCTTATCAACTTAGTGCTTTTATTGAACATTCAAAAAATGTTTTTATTGCCGGTATTCCTACGGGAGCGACTAAACTGGCTAAAGATATTGCAGAAATAACCGGTTTTGGTATTATTAAAATGGAAAAAGACGAGGAAGGAAAAATTCAACTCACTTCTTGTCTTCCTTTTGGCAGCATGATTATTTTTATAGAAGATGTTTCTACTCAAAGAACAGCCATAAGAGAAGCTTATCAAAAAATCTATAATATTTTTGATGTTGAAATTGCCCCTTATATTTTGACGGTTATCGATCGGGCTGATTCAGATGAAAATAATTTCTTTGTTAAAAATGGGGAGCTTGTTAATAAGTCGATGACAATTAAGTCATTGGTTAAAATAACTCCTAAAGAATGGGATGTTGAAAATTTTGAATTCTGTCCACTTTGCGGTATGGGTTCTATTCCAATGAGTCCAAAAAATCCGGCAGAAAATTGGAATAATTTTCAGTAAAAATAATTTTAAACAAGAAAAACAAAAGCCTAGTGATTAAATATCGCTAGGCTTTTTAAATTGTTTGTAATACTTAAATTAAGGCGATATACTATATACATGAGTAAAAAACAGAAAAAACTAGTTTTAATTGATGGAAATGCGATTATTCATCGTGCCTATCACGCCTTACCACCACTTATCACAAAAAAAGGTGAGCTGGTTAATGCTGTTTATGGTTTTGTTAATTTAATTTTTCGAGTAATTAAGGAATTAGAGCCAGATTACATCGTGGCCACTTTTGATTTGAAAGCTCCGACGTTTCGTCATATTGAGTATAAGGAATATAAAGCGACTCGAGTAAAGGCACCACAAGAACTTTATGATCAAATTGAAAGAGTGAAAGAAATGACCGAGGCTCTCGGAATTCCAATTTATGAAAAAGCGGGATTTGAAGCGGATGACTTGATTGGAACAATTGCAAATCAGTCTGAGAAATCAGGAGAAGATGTTGAAAATATTATAGTCACTGGAGATTTGGATGCTTTGCAATTAGTTTCTTCTAAGACTAAAGTCTATGCACTTCGCAAAGGGATGAGTGATACAGTGCTTTATGATGGAGACAGGGTGATTAAAAGATATGGATTAAAACCCTCTCAAATGATTGATTATAAAGGTCTTCGAGGTGATCCTTCTGATAATATCCCCGGAGTTAAAGGAGTGGGAGAAAAAACGGCCGTGACCCTTTTGCAGAAATATGGAAATTTGGAAGAGGTTTATAAAAATATTTCAGAGACCAAAGGCGCTCTTAAGGAAAAATTAGAACGCGATAAAATGCAGGCTTTTATGAGCAAACGCTTAGCGACGATTGTTAAGGATGCTCCAGTTAAACTTAACTTTGAAGCTGCGGTAACAAAAGAATTTGACCGAGCAAAGTTAGTTTCACTTTTGCAAGAGTTAAATTTCTTTAGCTTGATTAAAAGAATCCCTGAAAATGCAAGCGGGGTTTATCCTTTCAAATCCTCGCAAAGTGAGGACGCTGAAGGCGTATTTGATGGGGTTAAGGAAATAAAATATGAAAAAATTTCTGAAAATAAAGCGCAATCTTTTTGGGAAGAATTAGAAAAACAAAAACCTGCTTCGCCAGCAGACAGGGAAGTCGCCTTTTGGCTGGATGTGAATAGTGAAAAAAAGATTGAAGGAATTGCCTTCTCTTGGAAAACTGGGAGGGCTAACTATATAGAAAAGAGCAAAGAACAAGAGGAAAAATTTAAAGAATTTTTTGAAAATAAAAGCATTTCAAAAGTTGGATATGATTTGAAAGAAGATTATAAAGTTTTAAAAAATAATGGAATTAATTTGTATTTAGGTGATTTTTCCGCCAAAGGCGAATCAACCGTAGGCTGGGATATTATGCTTAGCGCCTATAGTCTGAATCCAGGTGGAAAAATGGAACTTGCTCAATTAGTCTTGGAGGAATTGGGCGAAGAAATGATTGAAGAAAAAAAGAAAGGTCAATTGGGATTAGAAATTGAATCTGAGGAAGATCATTTTAAAAAGATTTGTCAGAAAGCAGATTATATTTTCAAATTGAAAAATATTTTTGCTGATAAAATTAAAGATATTAGTCAAGAACAAAATAATAAGCAAGATTTGAATTATCTTTTTTCCCAATTAGAAATGCCTTTGGTGGAAATTTTAGCTGAGATGGAAATGAATGGCGTTAAACTTAACTCTTTAATTTTCAAAGGAATTTCTGAAAAAATTACCACTCGAATTAAAAGTTTGGAAAAAGGAATTTATAAATTAGCGGGAACTGAATTTAATATTAATTCTCCAAAGCAACTTCAAGAAATTCTTTTTGTTAAGTTAAATTTGCCAACAGAAGCAATCAAAAAATTAAAGACCGGATTTTCAACGGCTTCTGGTGAATTAGAAAAATTACGAGGCAAGAGCAAAATTATTGAAAAAATTGAAGAATACCGAGAAATTTTTAAATTGAAGACAACTTATCTTGATGCCATCCCTCTCTTGGTTGATGAAAATTCTCGGATTCATTCTTCTTTTAATCAGGCAGTGACTGCCACAGGAAGACTTTCTTCTTCAGAACCGAATTTGCAAAATATTCCAATTAAAACCGATCTTGGTCAACTTTTGCGAACGGCCTTTGTGGCAGAAAAAGATAATGTTTTGGTGAGTGCTGATTATTCCCAAATTGATTTGCGAGTGGTGGCGCATGTGAGTGGAGACGAAAAGATGATTGAAACTTTTATGAAAGGTGAAGATGTTCATCGAGCAACAGCTTCTGAGGTAAAAAAGATTCCTCTTTCGCAGGTGTCAGAAAAGATTCGTTCTGAAGCCAAGGCTTTGAATTTCGGAGTGATTTATGGAATGAGTGTTTTTGGATTTTCTCAGTCGGCGGGTGTTGATCGAGAAGAAGCCAAAAAATTTATCAATGCCTATATGGAAAAGTTTTCTGGAATTGCGAAGTATATGAAAGATACGAAAGAATTTGCTAGACAAAATCTATATGTGGAAACAGAAATGGGAAGAAGAAGAAATATTCCAGAAATTAACTCACCAAATTTTCAAGTGCAAAATGCAGCCGAAAGAATGGCGATTAATATGCCGATTCAAGGTTTGGCAGCTGATATTATGAAATTAGCGATGATTGAAGTTTATGAAGAATTTAAGGATGATGAGAATGTAAAGATGGTTTTGCAAGTTCATGATGAAATAATTCTGGAAGTAAAGGAAACCGAAGCAAAAAAAATCGCTAAAAAAATGAAAGAAATTATGGAAAATGTTTATAAGCTCAAAGTTCCTTTAGTTGTAGACGTTGAGATAGGAGATAATTGGGGAGAGATTTAATTTATATTAAACTTGCCAAAAATAAAACCAAGGAGATGAGTCCTTGGTTTTTTTAATTTCCCTAAGCCAATTTTTTATTTATGGTGATATAAAAAAGACTAAAGAATGATGCAATTGCGAAAGAGATAAGAAATGGGTAAAACTCAAGATAGAAAATTAATATTAAAAATGGAATTACGATAGTTCGAGCAATATGAAAGATAATTTCTCTTTGGACAAACCATTTAAAACAATCACTTTTAGCAGCTAAATCGTATGAGCAAGCTGACCATGGAACATGAAGCATATGCATCGCAATATGTTTGTAGGTATCGATGAAAAAGACAGAGGCAAAGCCTTGGGCAAAAATTCTTCCTACCCATCCAAAAAAATGAAGGATAGTCCCAATCTTTAATAGAAGCTTCTTGTCTTTTTTATCCGTTTCTTTCCCAATGAAATAAAAAACCAAAAGAGTTAACGTGGTTGGAATTGAAACAAGAAGGCCAACCTTTTCGGTGCTAGCAAGTAATAAAAATAAAAATATTGGCCAGATAATAGTCCCCACCCAAGCTTCAATTGCATACCCAGAAAAACTCCAAAAAAGTGGTCTGTTAGATTTTTTAAAAATACTTTTAAATAATTCACTACTGTTAAAAGTAATTTTTTGATAAGATTCTTTGGTCAGAAAAAGTGGAATAGAACCAATAAATAAAAGAATAGATCCAATGAAGAATAAGGTTGGAAAATTAAAAAAAGCTATTATGGTTCCTCCAATGAAAGGTGAAAAAATACTAGCAGTTAGTGCGCTGGCCTGAACAGCGGAAACTTGTTTTCCACGATCTTTTTTTTCAGAATGAGAAATAAAATTTAGATGAAAACTTATATTATAAAGAATCATCTTGAAAGATAATAGAAAAGGCAATACAAAAAACAACCAAGGATAAATTTCAATGTATCGGAGTCCGATAAAATAGATGATTAGGATTGGAGCTGTTGTTAATATTGAATGTTTAACTCCAATTTTGGAAACAATTTTAGCGCCTAAAAAGGAGAAGATTACAAATATGATTGAGGTTAAAAAATAATAAAAAAGAATCCAGGGCATTGAATAGCCTACCTTATATAAGTAAATAGGAACAAAAACAGAAATCAAACCAAGAGCAAAATTATGAATTCCGTAAGAAATATAAATTTCATTTAACTCCTTGTTTCTTAAAAAGTGATGGATTGAATGATTGTGATGTTGAAAGGATGACATTGACTTAGTTGTTTGTAGGAATTAAGCTTAACAGTGTCAATTATAACATAATAAATAAATATGCCTGAATTGCCAGAAGTTCAAACTGTCGTTGATGATTTGAATAAGAAAATTAAAGGTGATACAATCACTGGCTTTTGGAGTGATTGGGATAAAACAATTAAAAGCATGTCCTTGGGGACTTTTAAAAAAAATATTATTGGTAAGAAAATTTTGAAATCAAGAAGAATTGGAAAAAATATTTTTATTGATTTGTCTGGCGGAAAAACTTTGTATATACATTTAAAAATGACTGGGCATTTAATTTTGAAACCCGAAAATAAAAAATCTAAATTTTTTGATGAGAAAGTCAATCAGTATATTCATCATAGTTGGAAATTGAAAAACAAAAAAGGAGAAATGATTGATTTGGATTTTTCTGATCTAAGGAAATTTGCCAAGATTGTTTTAGTGAATACTGATAAGGTTCAGGATTTACCAGAAATAAAAAAACTAGGGATTGATGCGATGGATCCAAAATTTAATCTGAAGAAATTTCAAGAAATCCTGAATAAAAATTCGGCCCGAGGCCGATCCGCCTTGGGCGGAAAACCAATCGGAATTGTTTTAATGGAACAGGAGCTAATAGCTGGTATTGGGAACATCTATCGAAGTGAAATTCTATTTGCAGCTGGAGTTAATCCTGAAAGAAAGTCTGGTGACCTTAAAAAAGAAGAGACGAGTAAAATATTTAAAGAAATTAAAAGGATATTAAAAAAAGCTATTGAGCTTAGAGGAACTTCTGACTCTGACTATCGTGATACTTCTGGTGCGCCTGGTCAGTATCGAAAACTTCTCAGGGTCTATCGAAAAGATAAGCAAAAATGTTTAAAATGTGCTAAAATAATCTTAAGGATAAAAATGGCACAACGAAGTGTTTTTTATTGTCCTAATTGTCAAAAATAATAATTAAAAAATATATGGGAAATAAACAAAAAACAATTATAATTATTGTAGCGTTTCTAATCGTGGGAATAATTTTTTTCTGGCTCAATTCTTCTAGTTCAAAACAAGGTAAGCAAATCAATATTGATCCACAAAATCAACAAACACTTGAATTTTTAAACACTGGTCCAGTTAGCCCAATTTCAGGCTTAGCTTGTGAAAATTGGGATAGACGTCCAATCGCTGTTATGCAACCAGCTGATGTTCAAGCACGTCCAGCTGCTGGATTTTCAGAGGCGGATATAGTTTTTGAAATGCCAGCCTATACATCTTCAATTACTCGCTTAATGGGAGTCTATCTTTGTAATATCCCAGATGAAATCGGAGCAATTCGCAGTTCTCGCCATGATTATATTCCAATTGCAAAAGGATTAGATGCAATTTTTGTTCATTGGGGTGGATCTCATTTTGCTCTGGATCTTCTAAAAGAAAATGTAATTGATCATATCGATTGTATGTCTAGTTCTGCTTGTGATCGTTGGGATCCAACAGGTAAAATGAGAAGGGAAGATACGGGGCATATTAAGAGCGAAAAGATTTTAGCAGAAATTGACCGATTAGGTTTTGCTAAAGAAGCTAAAGTTTCTGGTTATCCTCACCAAGTAGAAGCTCCCTTGAATCAAAGACCAAGCGGTGGAAATCTGAGAGTAGCCTTTGCTAGTCCATATGACGTTGAATACAGCTATAACAAAGAATCCAATTCTTATTTTAGAACTTGGGATGGAACTATTGATGTTGATAAAAATAATAATAATCAAATTGCCCCTAAAAATATCGCTGTTTTATTTGCTCTTTCTGAGCAAATTACCAATAGCCAAGATTATGTAGGCAAAGGTCTTCAAAATCCTTGGGCGGGAGTAGAGGTAATAAAAAATACCGGCTCAGAAAGTATTAGCGGAAGATATAATAATGTTCAAATTGGTGATCCTTGGTATGATACTGGAGATTCTGGAGAAGCTTATTATTATATAAATGGAAAAGAGATTAAGGGAACTTGGAAAAAGGATCGTTCAAAAATTGATAGTAAATTATTTTTCTATGATGGAGCTGGAAAAGAAGTAAAATTTGTGCCTGGACAAATTTGGGTAGAGATTTTGGAACCAGGGCAAAGACTAAAATGGGAACCAGTTCAATAAGCGGCTAGTATTTAGTAAAAGAAAGCCTTGGATAGGCTTTCTTTTTATTTTTTGCTACTATATACTATATATTAATAAAATTATGCTCTATTTATTATATGGAGATGATGCTCTTACTTCTGAGCAAAAACTTCAGGCTATTAAAGAAAAATTTTTAATTAAGGATTTAGCTGGATCTGGATTGTCTGTTTTTCCTGCCCGAAATGCATTGCATGGCAATGCAGACGGGGGTTATGAAAGTGTTATTAATACAATAGGAACGCCTAATTTATTAGCACCTAAAAGATTAATAATTATAAAAGAGTTTATTTGTAGCGGGGCTGAAAGTCTACAAGGAGAAATTCTAGACTTTTTGAAAAAAGAAAAATTTTTGAAAGACGATCAAGATGTGGTAGTTATCTTTTGGGAAAATAAAAAGGTTAAAAAAAGTTCAAAGTTATTTAAATTTTTGGAAAAAAATGGAAAGATTCAAAATTTTGAAAAACCATCCGGAATAAAATTAAATCAATGGGTGGAAAAGAGATTTCAGAAAGTAGATCCTAAAGCTCAAATTTCCAGTGGTGCTTTGGAAAAATTAATTTTTTACACTAGTGGTGATTTGTTTTCTCTTTCTCAGGAAATTGAAAAGTTAGTTAATTATTCTGGCGGGCCTGCCCGCAATGCTATGCAAAGCGTTGCAGGCGGGAAAACAATTAACGAAGAGGACGTCGATCTTTTAGTTCAGGCGGACTTTGATAATAATATTTTTCAAACTATTGATGCAATTGGAAATCGAAATAAAAAAGAAGCCTTAAAATTTTTGCATCAGCATCTTAAAAGAGGTGATGATCCTTTCTATATTTTTTCTATGTTGGTCTATCAATTTAGAAACCTTTTAAAGATTGCGGATTTAAAGGATAATTATGGGATGAGCGAACAAGAAATTGCTCAATCAACCAAAATTCATCCGTTTGTTGTTAAAAAAAGTTTAGCGCAAATTAAAAATTTTCCCTTTGCTACACTCAAAAAAATCTATCAAAAACTTTCTATTTTTGATGTAAAGATCAAAACTGGTCAGTTGGACATTAAATTAGCTTTGGATAAATTCATAGTTGAAATATAAATACAAAAAACCGTCCCACTAAATGGAACGGTTTTTTGAAAGAAATCTATTTTTTAACGGATTTTTTTAGCATAGTATTCAATCTTGATTTTTTTCGAGCAACAGTGTTTTTGTGTAAAACATTCTTTTGAGCAGCTTTGTCCAAAGCTTTTTGAGCTTTTTTAAACCACTCTTTTGCATCTTCATTTTTATCGCTTTTTAATGCTTCCAAGGTTTTTTTAATAGCACTTCTAAATTGTCCTTTAATCTTGTTATTTTTCTCAGTTTTTCTAGCGGTTACCCGCATGTATTTCTTTGCTGAATCTTTAATTGGCATAGTTTTTTTTAAATTATTATTATTTGAGAGATATTCTTTCCGCCAGAGGCGGATAAAGGTTAGTACTATCATTTTTAGCATAAATATTATATTTTGGCAAGTATTTGAGAAAATGCTAGAATTGAAATAGTATAAACTTGATAAACTTTTAACTTATTTTATGATTGCTTCATTAAAAGGGAATATTAAATATATTAGAGGAAGTTACGTTGTCGTGGATGTTTCTGGTGTTGGGTATAAAGTTTTTACAACCCCATATACTTTAGGGAAAATTGCTGGAGGAGATGAAGTGGATTTTTTTATCTATACTTATGTCCGAGAAGATATCCTTGCCCTTTATGGATTTTTAAATTTGGAAGAACTGGAAATGTTTGAGCTTTTGATTTCAATTTCTGGAATTGGACCTAAGGCAGGAATCGGACTTTTGACAGTAGCGAGTGTGAAAACAATTAAGACCGCCATTCTCAATGAAAATCCATCAATCTTGACCAAGGTTTCTGGAGTGGGAAAGAAAACAGCTGAAAGAGTAATTTTAGAGTTGGGGAATAAAATTGCAGCCTTACCAGAAGATGAAAAAGAAGGAGCTCTTTCAGATTCAGATTCTATTGAAGCTTTGATGGGGATGGGCTATTCAGTTACTGAAGCTCGAGAAGCTTTAAAATCTGTGCCGAAAGACATTATGGATGTTGGGCAAAGAATTAAGCACGCATTAAAAAATTTAGGGAAATAAATAATGGATTTTTTGCAATCAAAAATTTGGAGAGAATTTCAGGCTTCGGTTGGGCGAAGTGTTTTTGAAATTGAAGGAGCTAGTATAATCGAACATAAATTGCCGATTATAGGTAGTCCTGCCTGCATCGCTAAGCGAAGCATTGCGGGCAGGTATTTTTATGTTCCACGTGGACCAGAGCTTTCGGCTGAAGCCGAAATAAATTCCAAATTCCAAATTCCAAATTCCAAATCAAATCCCAATGACCAAATTTCTAAAATAATTAATTTAGGTAAAGAAAAGGGAATAGGATGGATAAGAGTAGAGCCTAATTGTAGAACGCTAGAATTTATTAAGAAAAATATTGATTATAAAATTGAAAAGGCTCCGCATGATATGCAACCAAGAGAAACTTTTGTAATTGATATTTCTAAATCAGAAGAAGAATTACTTTCTGATATGAAACAAAAGACTAGATATAACTTAAACTTAGCAAAGAAGAAAGAGATTAAAATTATAGTTTCTCGTGAAAAAAAACATATTGATGAATTTTTACGCTTAGTGGAGGTTACTTCTCAGCGTGATGGAATCAGCTCTCATCCAAAGGAGTATTATCGCAAAATGATTGAGATGATTCCAGAAGAAAATCTGAGATTGTATTTGGCAGAATATAGCGGGAAAATTATCGTTGCCAATCTAGTTGTTTTTTTCCAAGACTTGGCGATTTATCTTCATGGATCATCTGATAATGAATTTAGGAATGTTATGGCGCCATATCTTTTGCAGTGGAGACAGATTCAGGATGCAAAAAAAATAGGATGCACAAAATATGATTTTGGGGGAATTAAATCAGGTGATGAGAATAACTCATGGAAAGGGATTACTAAATTTAAAAAAGGATTTTCTCCCGAGATGAAGCCGACTCAGTTTCTGGGTTGCTATGATATAATCCTAAGCCCAGTGAAATATCGATTGTATAGAATAATCCAAAAAATCAAAACTCTCTTCTAGGGAGTTTTTTCTTGACATTTTCCTTATTAAAAAGTATAGTTGAATGTCGATAAATTAGTTATTTAAAAAAATAATAAAAGCTATCTCTAAATAGGAGGTGATTATAATGGGAAGAAAATTATTACCGATTGAAAATTTTATTATATGTTTTTGCAAAAAAAATAATTTAAAATTGGCTGAAAAAGCTTTCCGTTGGTCTAAAATTCTTCACGCAGGTCAAATAAGAGATGATGGAAGCGAATATATAACTCATCCGATAAAGGTTTTTTTGATGCTAATTAGTGTCGGAATTGTGAATGATATTATTCTTGCTTCGGCACTTCTGCATGATGTGATTGAAGAAACTGCTATTACAAAAAAAGATTTAGAAGAGTTATTCGGGAAGGATGTTGCGGATGTAGTGACACTTCTTTCTAAGAAAAAACCAATTTCCTCTCATAGATATTATTTTCAAATAGGAAAAGATATCAGGGCTATATTAATAAAATCGGCTGATAGGATGTGTAATATTGCAGATATCGTTGATATTTATACTAAGGAAAGAATGGAAAGATATGTTAGAGAAACAGAAAAATATATTCTAAAGATGTTAGAAAAATCTTCTTTGAAAAAATCAAAATATAATATTGCCATCGCTTTCTTTCATGATTATATAAAAGTCGTTATGAGAGCAGATAAAAAAGTAATTGCCTTACTGGAAGAAAATATTTTTTTGAAATTAGAGAATGCTAAATTAAAAAAAGCTTTAACAAGACTAAGGAAATAAAAAAAGACCTGAATTTAAAAATTTAATTCAGGTCTTGTTTTTTTATTCTTTTACCCATACAATTTAAATACATGAAAAAAATAATTTCTCAATCAATTAAAAATATCTATCACTTAGTCCAAGCTATCTTGGCTTGTTTTTGCTTTGGATTTCCATCTAAAAAAATTAAGGTAATTGGAGTGACTGGAACCAATGGAAAAACAACTACTTGTCAGATGATCGCTAAAATCTTAGAAGAAGGAGATTTTAAAGTGGCGATGGCTTCAACAATTAATTTTAAAATTGGTGATAAAGAATGGGTCAATAAGACCAAATTTACAACTCTTTCTGCTTGGGCGGTTCAGAAATTTATTAAGAAAGCAGTAGAATCAAAATGTGATTATCTAGTATTAGAAACATCTTCTCATTCCTTAGATCAATACAGAGTTTGGGGAATAGACTATAGCGTTGCAGTTATTACTAATATTACTCGAGAACACTTGGATTATCATAAAACGATGGAAAAATATCGCCAAGCTAAGTTGAGATTATTTAGAAAAGCAAAAACAGCGATTATTAATTTAGATATGGAAGACCCAAAAGTTTTTCTTGAAAACGGAGCAGAAAATAAGATTACTTATTCCTTAAAAAATTCAGAGGCGAATATGTTAGCAGAAAATATTTCCCTAGGTCTTAAAAAAACTGAATTTAGCGTAGCTGGAAATGAGTTTAGCTTAAATCTTTTAGGGGACTTTAATATAGAAAATGCTTTAGCTGCAATGTGTGTTGGGAAATCAGAGAATGTTAGTTTTTCCAATATGCAAAAAGCTTTAGAAAAAATTAAAAATATTCCCGGAAGATTGGAGTATATTCATAATGATAGAAATTTAAAAATTATTATTGATTATGCTCTAACACCTGATTCATTAGAAAAACTTTATTCATTATTGAAAAAAATAAATCAAGAAAACGGGAAAATAATTTCAGTTTTCGGTTCTTGCGGAGAGCGTGATTGTGGAAAAAGGCCAATAATGGGCGAGATAGTTTCAAAAAATGCTGACTATGTAATTTTAACTAATGAAGATCCCTATAATGAAGACCCAGAAAAAATTATTGAAGAATTAGCGAGAGGAATAAAAAATAAAAAAGAGGGAAAAGATTTTTGGAAAATTTTTGATAGACGGGAAGCAATTAAAAAAGCAATTCAACTGGCCAAAGATGGAGATTTTATTATAGTGACAGGAAAAGGTGCTGAGGAGGCGATGGCGATTGGAAATGAAAAAATCCCGTGGAATGATAAGCGAGTAATTCAGGAAGAATTAAAAATTTTGAAAAAATAAAAACCCCAATTAATTGGGGTTTTAAAATGCACTAAATTTAAAATAAAATTTTATCAATATAAATCAAAATTACAGTTAAAATGAATCCGTAAATTCCGCCAATAATCACTTCACTAATTCGATGACCCATTCTTTCTTTAAGGCGAGGAAATTGATTCTCATTAACATTCAGTTGGCGAATAAGCATATTTAAATATCTTCCTTGGTCGCCCATATAAGCTCGAAGTCTTACTGCATCGTCAACAACAAGGATGGCTAAAGCCATAGAGACTGCGAAAGCACCAGAAGAAATTCCTTCATAATATCCAACAGCAGTGATTAGAGCGACAATAAATCCAGTATGAGCGGAAGGCATATGGCCATGAGTCATGGCGTAGCGAATGTCCCAACCATGTTTATTACAATAGACAACGAATTTAGTCAGTTGCACGATGAAACCTACTGCAGCAGGGATAAGAAAAACTTTTAAACTTAAAATGAATTCCATAATTTTTTAAATTATTATTTTATAGTCAAATTTTAGCATGTTTTATTGGTTTTCGAAAGAATAGTGGCATTTTTTGGAATAAATGGTTATAATTATAAAGTAATAAATTAAAAATCATTAGGATTGTACTAATTTTCAGTATAATTAATAATGTCTAAAAAAATGGGAATAGGAATAATAGTTGGTATAGTCTTAGCAATTCTAGTTGTGTATGCGATTGCTATTTATAATGGATTAATTCGTCTTAGAAATAGAGTAGATGAAGCTTGGTCAGATATTGATGTTCAATTAAAAAGAAGATATGATTTAATTCCTAATTTAATTAATACTGTAAAGGGTTATGCAACTCATGAAAAAGAACTTTTTGAAAAAGTAACTAAAGCCAGAACAGCAGCAATGGGAGCGGGATCAACTGAAGATAAAGCCCAGGCTGAAAATATGCTTTCTGGAACTTTAAAAAGCCTTTTTGCAGTAGCAGAAAATTATCCAGATTTAAAAGCTAATCAAAATTTCTTAGAACTTCAAAGAGAACTTTCTGATACTGAGAATAAAATCCAAGCTTCAAGAAGATTTTATAATGGTAATGTTCGTGACTTTAATACTAAAATAGAAATTTTTCCAAACAACATTTTTGCTGGAATCTTGAAATTCGTAAAACGAGATTTTTTTGAGGCAAAAGAAGAGGAAAAAGAAAATGTAGAAGTTAAATTCTAAATTTTTTATGGCAACTTTATATACGGAGGCTGATAAAAATACTAGATTAACCTGGATTTATATTTCCGGGTTTTTAGTCTTTGTTATTGCAGTCGGGTATGTTTTTGCTGGAGCGATGGGAAATAACTATATTCTTTATGGCGCAGTTATTTTTTCTGTAATTATGAGTTTTGGATCTTATTGGTGGAGTGATAAGATTGTCCTGGCTTTGAGTAAAGCCAAAGAATTAACTCATGAAAACAATAGAGAAATTTATCACTTAGTTGAAAATCTTTGCATTACTGCTGGACTTCCAATACCAAAAATTTATATTATCCAAGACTCTGCAATGAATGCTTTTGCCACTGGTCGTGATCCAGAGCACGGAGTAATTTGTTTGACGACTGGAATTATTAAGCGTTTGGAGAAGACGGAGCTTGAAGGGGTAATTGCTCATGAACTTTCTCATATCGGTAATCGGGATATTCTCTTAGGTACAGTCGTTGTAATTTTGGTGGGCTTTGTCGCTCTGATGGCAGATTTTTTTCGTCATTGGGCTTTTTTTGGAGGAAGATCAAGAAATAGTGAAGGAGGAGGTCAGTTGAAACTAATCTTAATTATTGTTGCTATTGTACTTTCAATTTTAGCTCCAATTGCTGCGATGATGATACAATTGGCAATTTCTCGTAAGCGCGAATTTCTAGCTGATGCATCTGGTGCTCTTTTGACTCGTTATCCAGAAGGACTGGCTAAAGCGTTAGAAAAAATATCAGGAGATAGCGAAAAATTAGAATCTGCCAATCGAGCAACAGCCCATCTTTTTATTGCCAATCCATTTAAAGGGAAAAAAGTTTCTAAATTTTTTATGACCCACCCACCAATAGAGGATAGGGTCAGGGCATTAAGAGGAATAAAATTTTAATTATTTGATTAGCTTTATTTTTTAATAAATAATTGGTAGACGGGCAGGCCCATCCGCCGATTGAAGATAGGGTAAATGCAATTAAAAATTCCTAAAAATACTGGTAAATATTTCTGGACAGAACATTCAATTTTTAAGATGCGCCAATATGGTCTGAGTGAACAAAAAGTTAGAAATGTAATTCGAAATTTTGACCGGAGGGAAGAAGGAATTGTAAAAAATACCGTAGCCGTAATGCAGCCAGTTTCCCCTAAAATTATAGATGGTAAAAAAATTTGGAAACAGGAGATCTGGGTGATGTATCAACTCCGCCAAGGCGGAGTAAATCCCAAATTTCAAATATCAAATTTTCCTGTCACAGCGGGACTCCGCCAAGGCGGTGGCAAACAAATTCAAAATTCAAAATTCAAAATTCAAAATTCTGCGAATCAAAAAATTCGCATTATTAGCACTTGGCGTTATCCTGGAGTAAGTCCAGAAAGAGACCCAATTCCTGAAGAAATATTACAAGAATTGAGTGAGCTTTAATTATATTGAGAATTGTAGTAAAATATAGTAGTAATAATTAAAAATATAAAAACATGGAAGAACAAAAAAACACAACCAGTGAAGAGGTAAAAAAGGTTATCGATGGTAAAAAGGCTGAAAGTTCAGATGTAGAAAAAAATAAGGCGATGGCAATAATTGGATACATCATTCCCATCCTTTTTTTCATTCCACTTTTAAGTGATGATTCAAAAAAAAGTCCTTTTGCTAAATTTCATGCTAATCAACAACTGATTATACTTATTTTTAGCTTGATTGGTTTTACTGTTGCTAGTGTTTTAGTAATTATTTTAATAGGATTTCTTCTTTATATAATTGTTTGGATTGCTGTTATCGTATTTATTATTATGGGGGTAATTAATGCATCCAATGGAGAAATGAAAAAGCTACCAATTATTGGAGATTTTGAGATTATAAAATAACTTTTGCACCAACAAAGCAGGCTATTTTTATTGCCTGTTTTGTTTTTTTGTGCGACTATTGATATATAATTTTTTAAAATATTATGGAAATAAATAAAAATACAAATATAAAAGGAAAAAGAACTAAGATTGTTGCTACTATTGGTCCAGCATCTGACAGGAAAGATATTTTAGCAGAGCTAGTTAGAAATGGAGTAAATGTTTGTCGTATTAATTTTTCTCATGGGACACATAAATCAAATGGAAAAGTTTTCGATATTGTAAAGGAATTGCGTGTTGAATTGAAACGGCCAATTGGAATTTTGGCTGACTTGCAAGGTCCAAGAATTCGAGTTGGAAATGATGAGGAATTCACAATTAAAAAAGATGAAATAATTTTTGTTTCTGATAAAAAAAGTACACAAGAGAAGGAGTTAATCATTGATTCTCCAGGTTTAGTAAAAGAACTAAAAGAGGGGAATCGAATTTTAGTCGAGGATGGTTTAATGGAATTGATTGTTAGTGAGAAAGAAAGTTCTGATTTAGCAAAAGCAAAAGTAGTAAATGGTGGACAAATTAAACCGCGAAAAGGTGTTAATGTTCCAGATACACAAGTTATGTTCGGAGCGGTAACAGAGAAAGATGA
>Ga0222628_1000484_pt1 | contig 16597 bp, 25 predicted proteins | sample AntAcemetageno95_FD_179860 | JGI IMG/M metagenome (GOLD analysis project Ga0222628, IMG submission 179860) | Saline water microbial communities from Ace Lake, Antarctica - #95 | ecosystem: Environmental > Aquatic > Non-marine Saline and Alkaline > Saline | place: Antarctica: Ace Lake | collected...
TGTTGCACAATCTCCGCTAAATACCTCATGAACCATATCAGTTACTGAAGTTATTTCAATTCCTAATTGTACATCAGTTGCTATAAATGAAAACCACACATCATCATCGGCACCAAAACCGACACATGCTGCAATACCGGATTCTGTAGATGATACTGTTGAAGATGAGTAAATATTTGCACATGACATATCAGGACTTACTGTTAAACTAATTGCATCATCACATTCATCATTTGCTGGTGGTGGAGGTGGAGTTCCAATACAAATATCAAATGTCGTATTTGCACCGGCTGTTGAACTGTATGTATATACTCTCATTTTATATAATGTACCTATTACAAGGCTACTTACTGTTGAAATATCATTGTCATTACATAATGCTTCGAATAATGAACCACAACTTCCTGTATATAATGAATAATACATGTCAGTTGTAGAACCTGTTATATTTAATAGTGAGATATAATGAACTGTTGATGTTGCAGTAAATTCATACCAAACGTCGTCATTTGCATTACCAAAACAACCTTCAGTATCAGCTGATTGAGTTGCATTTGTTGTAGTACCTGAAGTAACTGCCGTACATATATCAGTTGGATTAACAGTTAAAAGAATAGCATCTGCGCATTCATCATTAAGAGGTGGACATGCAGAAGGTGTAGTAAAATCTAAATCATCTAAACACGTTCCGTCTTGTTCACTTACGATTTGTACATTTACTGTTTGACCTCCAATGAAAGTTCCTATTGTTTGTATACCTAATGTTGTGATATTTATAGTTTCAATTACTCCATCTATTAATAAAGTCGCTGATGTAGCAGTTCCTAAAGAAGTTATATCTACATCTATAAAATACTCGTCAGCTGGACAGTTGTTTCCGCCATTAGCTAATGTAAATTCTGGTCCACATGGACATTCTCTTGATATTGTAAAATCTCCAGTTATTGAAGCTCCTGCCCATGAAGAATAATGTGCAATGTAAACATAATATGTAGTTCCTAATGTTGTTGTAAATGTATAAGTCTCAGTGCCATCAGTAAATCCAGCATCAGCACAATCTAAACTAGTTAAACTAGTACAAGGTCCTTCAAATGTTTCCATCTCGTGGTCCCATCCACTTGTAGCAGTACATGCTATAGTTGTTTCGCCACCATGTCCAACAAATGAATACCATCTACCAAAATCATTACCGCAATTTCCTGTGAATGGTATTTCAGTAGTTCCTATTGTAGTCCCAGCTAAATCGACAGTATTACAATCTAAATCTATAGCTGTAAAACAATCGTCACCTGCAGCTGCAGGAGGTGAATTACATGATATGTTAGCTACCCAACCTGGTAAACCGCCATCATTATCAGTATCCCACTCAAAGGTTAAACAAGTTCCTGTGGAAGTTATTGTACCTGGTGCTGGACTACCGTCATAAGTTCCAATAACTGGAGAACCACTTGTCGGACCATCATATACTATTAATTCATCTCTATTATTTTCAGCTGAAAATGAAGTAAAATCAAATATTATAGGTTGGCCATTATCTGAACAGAACGTTTGCGTAATAGGGCTTGCTACTGCATTATAATCAGATGTTCCTTCAGGGTCATAAAATGTTCCACTACAAGTATTGGTTGTTACACCATCTGTCATGTTATATGTTTGACTATAGCTAAAGAGCATTGTCAATGCGAGTATAAATGTAATTAATAGCTTCTTCATTTTATCTAATTTTTATTTATTTTATGTTTCTGATTCACCACAAAAGGCTTGCCGAGTTATCGACAAGCCTAGATTTGGGCAGTATTCTTTTGTTCTATTGTTTGTGTAGTTTCAGCTGAGTAACATCTTGGCCTTCAAGTACTCTTAATAAGTATTCTAAACCATGTAACCAATCTTGACCAAATTCTTCAAAAAATGGATTACTAAAATCTCTTACTGAACCACCTCTGGATGCAGCATATGCTGCTAACCTTTCACCATATCTAGGCAGACGATTTTGTATAATACGATAATGGTCTTCTCCAACTTTAATATGCCAAGCTCGAACACCTGTATCGCTTTTAATCTTTTTCATGAACTTCCACTTAAGTGTAGATTCATATGTAAATTCACTGATATCTCTTTCAGCTCTTGTTTTTTCTTCTTTTGTATAAGGGCTACCGTACATACTCATATTTCCAAATTTAGTTGTTTCTATAAGTATTAAACTCCTACTTCTCTATTTGTTTCAGGTCCTTCTTAAGTTGTGGGAGATGTTTACCTTTGATGAGTTTAGTTTTCACTGTTACATCATCGTAATCATCTTCTAATGTTTTTGCTAACTTTATGTTAGACTTATCATCATCAAAATATTGGAACCTTTTAAATCCTAAAGTTACCAATTTTTTAAATGCATCCTTCTTTCTTTGTGCAACTGAGTCTTTATGAGGACCACCGACTGCAAATATGAACTTAGGATTGATATCAATTCCTTGTTCTAGAAAAAATTGTCTTATCAATTTAGCATCATTACGTGCTGTAATAATACCAACTGCTTTTTTCATTATCATTGTTTTCTTAAGGATTGTAAAAACCCAATCAACAATAATTCCTTTTCTCATGATTTCAATCTTGTCAAAATCACTAAAATCCATTTGTTGGTGTTTCTGAGCCTTAAAATCATTATACTCCTGTGGTGTTAATGAGAACTTCTTTTTGGTGATAGGGTCATATACATGAATCTGAGCATCTGTCACTATTAAAGTGTCATCAACATCAAAAACATTCATTGCATCACCTTTCCAACCTGCTTTACCAAAGTCTGTATAACTTTCAACTGTAAACTCCATTACTTTATATATTGTTTTAATTCTTCCAATGTGTTAATAGAAAGCTTATAAGTCTTATATGGCACTCCCATATCTTCAAGTCTATCTATTAAAAGTTGTGCAGATTCTTTCAAATCATTATTCAATAAAAGCTGAATACCTATTGCATCAGCTTGTATTTCGTCTTCTTTCATTACTTCTTTTCCTGAATGATGTGCAATATAATGACCTAGTTCATGAGCTTCAATTGCTAATATGTGATTTTCGGTCAAATCCTTTACTTCATCGTAATCAAGAAAAATAAGTTTGCGATTTAAAATAGATACGGCTATTCCATATTGTTCGAATACAGTGCCCATTGTTTTATAAAGTTTTGTATCTTTACGTACATACATTAACCACCAGTCCTTGCTGAAGTAGCCGCATCTGTTTTTAAATTCCATTTATACCTTTCTTATTTTGATATTACGTCAATTGGGTCAATTAAATCTTTACCTGCTAATCTAAGTAAGCAATTTGCAGTAGATAATACATCTTTCTCACAGTATGTAACTATTCTACGTAAATCATTTTCTTCCCAGTAAACGCCGCCAACTTCACTTCCATCTATGTCATCTTTCGGTGTTGGTACACCAAGACAAGCACATACAACAGCTAGTGATGTGTAGCTTTCTTGCCATGAACCAGCTGACCAGATATCGAGTATATCGTCGCTTTTGCTTTCCCATGGTTTAACTTTGTATGTTCTAAGAACGGCAGGAACATTCACACCATTAATGAAACATCTCTTAGTAATATATGGCACATCAAATCTCTTCGAATTGAAGCCAATGTAAACAACTCCAGGTAATTTCTTAAGGATTGCATTAGCATTTCCTACGAATTGTCTAAGCAATTCTTTCTCACTTGGGTCATCATATGTTTTGATAGAAATTTTAGTTTCACTACCTGCTAAGTCCATCTTACCAATACTGATACATATAATTTTACCAAATTCAGCCTGTAATGCAGCTTTCTCAACATAAAGTTGTCCATCAGTTAATTCTGCGTTCTCTGGCCATTTCTTTCTAAGCCATTCACATCGTTTTACCCATAAGTCGGCTTTACTAGGGTTGTGTTTTGCTAAATCGTCTAAAGATTTATATTCTGATGCTGTTTCAACGTCATAAATGATAAAGTCTTGTAAATCTGCACTTGTAAACATTTTTTATAAATTTAAGTTACTAATCTCATCCGTAATTTCGCGGATTCTATCTTTATACTCATACAGTTCTTCTTCAGAAAGTCTCCCATTATGGAAGAGTTTTTTTGCATCTGTATAATTTCTTCTTGCTTTTTTCAGTAATCCTTCAAGTGATTTCTTAATTGCAAATCCATTGAAATTATTTTCTGAAATGTATGTATAATAATTGTCTTTGAATAATTCTTCTACTTCTTCACCAATTTTACTTCTTACTAAAAGCTCAATATCTGGAAAAATAGTTGCATACTCTTCTACTAATGTATCTGTTGTCATAACAATATAATTATTTTATTCGCAATTAAAAAGCCCGGTTACAACAAAGCAGGAACACCGTTTTCTTGGGTACCTGCTAAGTCTGTATTAATCCATGTTTTTAAAAGTTACTTTATCATTCTATATATTTATATTTGAACATCCATTCTGCTATAGTTTAATCGTAGACATTAAAGCAGCTGCTAATTTTTTAGTACACTCTCTCACATCATCTGTCTCAGTATCTACAATATGAAACGGATTTTCAGGTATTTCATAAGGTGCACTAACACCTGTAAAGTTTTTAATCTCACCTGCAATTGCTTTCTTATATAAACCTTTCGGGTCTCTTTTCGTACATGTATCTACTGAAGCTTTTACATAGACTTCAAGAAAATCGTCTTCACCTATAATATCACGTATCATTTCCCTGTCTGCTTTAGTTGGGGCAATGAACGAACAAAATACAATAATGCCAGCATCTATAAATAGCTTAGCAATCTCTGCTATCCTACGTAAGTTCTCAGTTCTCTCTTCAGCATTAAAACCTAAGTTGTTGTTAATACCTCTTCTAATATTATCGCCGTCTAATAGATATGTTTTAAACATTGATTCATGTAGTATAAATTCTAAAGAATTAGCTACTGTACTCTTACCTGAACCAGAAAGTCCAGTAAAGAATATACACTTAGCTTTTTGTGAATTAGATTTCTCTCTTCCTTTTCGAGTAACTATGAAATTATGCCAAGTTGTATTAGTTGCCTTGTTCATATAATTGAGTGTATTTTTGTTTAGCTGTCTTCAATTGTTCATTAGATAATTTCTCAACTTCAGTTCGTTGCGCTAATGCATAATTAGCTAAATATATGTCTAAAGTTGTTTTAACTATTTTTGAGTTTCTTGTGTAATGTACTTCCATTAAATATATTCTTTATTTTTCTGTAAAAACGCCTTCTCTTTACAAGTCTACGTTTATGTTTTAAACCATAATCACTAAAATACCAAGCTCTCTCATGTGCATAATATAACACCATCTTGATAACAAAGTCAAATGCACCTACTACTGTTCCTGCACTTATATCTTTTGTCACTAAATAAGCTATTGTAAATGTAGTAGCTGATGCGATTAATCTCCATGTAATTGCTTTTGCAATATGTCGTTTTCTATCAATCTTCCTATTTTCCGTACTCATTATTTTCCCTTAACTTCTTTGTAAATATAACCACCATCACAGTGGCAACTACCCCAATAAGAATCATTTTCTCCAAATGCACCATGAGATTTAACCCATACCTTACCTGAACCACCGCAATTGCTACAGTAATGTCTTTCAAATAATTTATCTTCTTTTACTTTACCAGATTTTTGTACTGGTCCACAATCCATTGCGCTCATAATTAATACTTTTGTTTGTTTGGGATTACACCTCGTACACCACCTGTTGGGTCTTCAACATCGCCTTTATATCTTGGAATTAAATGACAATGGAAATGCATTACTGTTTGTCCAGCAACTATCCCACTATTCATTCCAATATTATATCCTATTTCGTCATCAGTTTTAGATACGTCTAAGTCTTTCTCCCATCTAAGATATGAGATACCCTTTTTTATACAATGGTTCAGATTCTGCTGTTCCTCATCTGATAATTTGTCATATGTTTCAACATGCCTCTTACTTATAATTAGTAGATGTCCAGGTGATACAGCAAATGAATCTTCAATGCCGTAAAAATATAGTGTTGAAAATAATATCTTTGATTTATCTTCTTTGAATTTGCAAAATATACATTCGTTTTCCATGAGAATTATATGTACAAGTATAGGATTGTTTCATAAAAAAAGGAGCGTTAAGCTCCTTTTAAATATTCTTATTCTTCAATTTTCTTCTTCTCTTTATCTTCGTCATCTTCTTCGTCATCATCTTCTTCGTTAGTTAATGCAAACGAATCAATTTTATCTTCAACTTTCATTAAATCTGAAACGATACCAGAAATAACTTTAGTAGCTTTTTCATCAGCTTCATTCTTTCTCATACCATTGAGCTTACTTATCATCTCTGATACAGCTTCACCAATTTCAGATAATGTCATTGCTTCACCTTCTTCAGATTCTTCTTCTTCATTCGCTGCAGCTTCTCTTGATTGAGCTTCTGCTGCTTTATAATCTGCAGATTTATTTAATTCATTTCCAGTATCATGAAACTCATCAAATGACTTTACGAAATTCCCTTGTCCTATTTCCATTATTTATTTAATATTTTTCTTTAATTCACTTGAAATATAATCTAACAATTCCTTTTTAGCAGGTTTAACATCTGAAGGCTCTGTCATTGGGCCATTCTTCCATCTTTCCCAGTCAGCTTTAATTAATTGTAATGCTGTATCTAATTCAGGCATAAGTTCAATATAATCTTCATTGACTTTATTTTTTTCTATTTCATGAAATTCTTCGAATGTTTTTATATTGTCCATTATATGAGTTTATTTTGTTTATATATCAGGATTCTTCTCTACTCTTCGTGCCATTATAACCACCATGATGTCTGAGAGCATATTGTTCTTTAGTAAATTTAATCTTTCTCATTAACTGAACTATGATTATATCTCCAATAACAGTCATGACAGTAGTTGAAGTAGTAGGTGCTAATCCAAGTGGACATACTTCTTTAGGATTTCCAGTTAATATAAGAACATCAGCCCATTTGGCAAGTTCTGATTCTTCATTAGAAGTGATTACAATAATCGGAAGGTCTGAATCTAAGCGCTTAGCTAATCTTGCAAACTCAATAACTTCTCTTGTTTTACCAGAATTTGATATCAGTATAAGAATATCATTCTTCTGTATTAAACCTAAGTCACCATGTTGAGCCTCAGCTGAATGCATAAATATAGCAGGCGTTCCTGTTGAAGAAAGTGTCGTAGCAATATTATCACCAATCTGACCTGCTTTACCTAAACCTGTTATAATTACTTTACCTCCAAATACATGGACGTTATCATAAAGATAATCAATTGCTTCCATGATAGTCCCATCAAGAGGTATGGTTGCAATTGCCTTTATTTCATTGTTTATTATTTCAGCAATCTCTTCAGAATGCTTAAAATACTTTTTATCTTTTCTTCTATTCATTGTGTGGATTTCTAATCGTTTCTTTCGGGACATTTTCATTTATTTTTTTCAAGTCTTCTAGAGTATCAACACCTATTGCATCATGCTCTGTTTCATATGTATATATGTCAATGCCATGTTCTAACCATTTAAGTTGTTCTAATTTTTCAATGTCTTCTAAATGGCTTACTTTTAATTTTTTTATCTTCCTTAATGTTTCTCTTGTGAATCCATATATTCCAATATGCTTCCAATAAACCTGTTCACCTGCATCTCTATGATATGGTATAGGTAATCTGCTGAAGTAAACTGCTCTACCATCAAAACCATGTGCAACCTTAACAACATTCTTATTATTTAACTCTTCATAATTGCCTCTAATCTTCTTAATAAGTGTAGTGATAGGATTTTCATCTCTGATACCTTCTACAATCATATTAATATCATCTGGATTTATAAGCGGTTCATCTCCTTGAATACTCACAAAACCTTCAGTATCTTTAAATCCTTTGAATACTCTCAGTAATCGTTCAGTACCGTTCTTACAATCTTCAGGTGTCATCATTACATGACATTCATATTTGATTGCAACATCATAGATTCTCTTATCATCAGTTAAGATAACAACACCATCTAATGATTCAGCTTTCATTGCTTGTTTATAAACTTGTACGACCATTGGAATACCATGAACAAGTGCTAATGGTTTACCAGGGAAACGTGTTGATTTATATCTTGCTGGAATTACTCCTATTACTTTCATTGTATTGCTTCTCTTACTTTCATACACTTAATTACGATATCTTCCAGTTTTTTAATATCTAAGATTGAAGCAGCATCGGAAGGTGAGTTTTTAGGGTCAGGATGAACTTCAAAGAATAAACCATCGGCTCCTGCAGCAACAGCAGCTAGAGCAATTGTTTCAATCATCTCTGGATTACCACCTGTTGTGCTACCTGAATTAGGTACCTGAACTGAATGTGTACAATCAACTATTACCTTATCAGCAAATTGTTTCATAATTGGGATTCCAGTAAAGTCAACTACATTATGACTATAACCAAATGAACTTCCTCTTTCAGTTACCCATACTTTACCAAACTCTGGCATCACAGAACGCGCTTTCTCTACAGCATATTTCATACTGTCTGGGCTCATCCATTGACCTTTCTTAATGTTTACTACGTTAGCATTCTTCGCTGCAGCCAGTATCAGGTCAGTCTGTCTACATAAAAACGCAGGAATTTGAAGTATGTCTACGAAGTTACCAGCAATTACAGCATCTGCGGATTCATGTATATCAGTAATGACAGGTACAATTAAATCAGTGTGTATTTTGTTGAGGATTTTTAAAGCATCGATTTCATCTAAGCCAGTGAAGCTGTCAAGTTTAGTTCTATTCGCTTTCTTATAAGATGCTTTAAAAACAAATCCAGGTAAATGAATACGATGCATAATTTCTTCCACTTCTTTAGCTATCTTTTCAGTCATCTCCTGGCTTTCTACAACACAGGGTCCTGCAATTATTAAAAGTTCTTTCATTTTATTTTTTTAAATTAATTTTTACAAATATTTTCTCTTTACTTTTATTATAAAAAAATGCATTATCATAATCACCATGTGTAAGAGCTCTAAGTAAATCTAAGTGGTCCTGTAATGTACCTACATGATTCAAATTAAGTTCACATATTTTATCATAATCTATCTTCTTATTAAAATTACCTTTTCCTATAATTACGTTCGTTATATAATTACCGTCTATTAAGTTACTTAAATGTCTTAATATAAGTGCTTTTTCAGCAGCTATCATTTTATCGTAAACATCAGAAGACGTTTCATGTTCTTCAATTACAATTTCTTCTTGAGTTATAATATCACCACCATCTATTATACCATTAATCTCATGTACTGTAATCCCACAAGGCAATTTATTAATAATTGAAAAAATATGAGAAAAATAACCTCTGTTGAATGGGTTATATCCTGGGTGAATATTAATGCATCTTACATTTTCATAAAGTTCTTTAGGAAAGATTTGTTTACAATGAAGTGAGATGACGCAGTCGTATTTCTTTACAATTTCAGTCACTTCTGTTTTATCCTTTAAATTTACTATAGGTAAGGTTTTTATACTAGAAGACTTATAATCAATGTCATAATCTTTTGAAATAGATTTAACGTAATCATACAATTCAAAATGGTCTGTTATTATTAAGGTTTTTATCATCGATTAGATTCAGTGTATATTTTAAATTTTGACAAATCTGGGTAAGGTAACTCTAAGTCAGCATTAGGTTTTGGTTTGTTTGAACCAATCTCATAGAACTGAGGCATCATTAAGAGGCCTCTTGCTGCTAGTTCTGGCATCATATAGAAATTCCAACCAATCATATCAAAATTATCTGTATGATATGAACATTCTCTTCGACCAGAATATCTTACTCTTTTAAACCAAAGCATTGCATCGTAATCATCTGTAAGAATTGCACCGCCCTTTGATAGTTTAAAATGTTTATAAGGTCCTGTGAAACTTACACATGTGAAACTATTTGGAATATACATATCACACGTAAATCGAAGTGCAGAATCTATTGTTCTGGTACCTTCAAGTGAATAAGCTCCTTTAAGTGTTTTACCTTCAACTTGTTTGAATTTAACTAAACCACCTGCATGGATTATTTCGCAAGGTACTGATGGATATGTTCTTGATGGAATTGTGACTTCCTTGCCCTTTATTCCTTCATACATAAGAGATAAGAATAATGCATTACTCATATTATCTACAGTTATTGCATAAGCAGCACCTGTATATTTTGCAAGTTCTTCTTCAAATTCTTCTGTAACTTTATAAATTCCGTTTGCCATTTTTCTTTTTTAATTGTTTTGTAAATAATACAGTAGGTTCAGGTAAGTATAATGATTTAAGCTGATTATCATTGATATACTTTGATATTTTAGTCCATTGATATGCATCACCTGGACCACCGATTCCTTCTTTTACTGTATCTGTATATTTAAGTGGCATGTCTTTTAATTTCCATGTTACACTCGAATGTACTAACCCACCTGAACGAGGTAATAAGTTATTGTATTCTTTTATATAGTCTAAACTGGGAAAGTTTTCATTAAATCTCTTAGCTGATGTGTAAATAAAGATAGCTTCAGGAAATTCTTTGTATGCATTGGCAATTAATTCCAAATGGTTAGGTGACCAAATATCGTCATGGTCTAATCTTGCAAATACATCTATAGAATCTTCATTCATTCTGTCAATTGCAAAGTTCGTTGCATTTGTACTACCTACCCACCAAAGTTCTTTACCTTTATAATTGTCCCTTTCTGCAGCATGGTCTAAATTAACAAATTTTAATTTTTCAGAATCAAACTCTTTAATTATTTGATTCCATTTATCTACAGGTTCGAATTTATCACCAGTCAAGTATATTACGTAATCATTGTAAGTTTGAGCATAGACTGATTTTAAAGTATTCCGTAACTGTTCAAATACAAATTCATTTTTATAATATGTCGATATTGATATTCCTATTTTCATCTTTATATTTTTACTAGCCATGAACTTGGAGCTACAAAACAGCTCCTGTTCTTAATTTTAAATATTTCATGTATAACTTTACCCATTGGGTGGAATTTCTTATTCGTATTATCGTAATAATCATGTCCACCTATGTAACCACCTTTTTTAACTTTAGGTAACCAAGCTTCAACATCTTTTTTAACAGCAGTAGGATGGTGATTTGCATCTATCCATACAAAATCTAAACTACCGTCTTCATATTTCTCAGCAGCCTCATCAGATAAACTTACAACAGGCTTATAATATCCATCTAAACCAGCTTCTTTCATGAAGTGTTCAAATAAACCTAACTGGCCACCATGTTCTGTAACCATAGCTTTTACGTTCATGTGACCTGGGTGATTAAACCTATCAACACAATCGAATTGAATATCCTTCTTAGAGTCTTTAATTAACTGACCCATAAAGCAAGCTGATTTACCAACCCATACTCCTATCTCAACGAAATGAGCATTTTCAGGAGCTTTATTAACCATGTCCTCATAAATGTTTTCAAAATCGAACCAACCTGGTATATTTTTATAAAAATCTTTCATAGAATTTAAAATTATTTTTTATTTCTTTTAATATATCTTCAGATAATATGCGATTTTTTCGTATGATGGCACGTTTATCTGTTTGTGTCTTTTCAGCTATATTTTTATCATATTTAGTATATTTTAAACGTGAGCCAGCACCATGATGATAAGCTAAGTCGTCATATATGCCGTAAAATATAGCATGGGGATTAAGTATATTAGTCCTTAACATTTTAAACCATTTAATGTTATTGTTATTAAATTTCTCTAAAAGATTACCACCTACATCAGTTCTCTTTTGATTACGAGAATCAGTCCATTGATATCCTGCTTTCCAATCACCTTCTATTTGCTTCCAAATTTTAACAGTCATAAACGCAAAACAAGGATGAGGTTGTATATCACCTAAGTTTTCTAATCTCTGTACTGCACATGCATCATAATCTTTCAATTTAGAATGAATATAATTTTTAAGTGGTTTTATAGGCCATGCATCGCTGTCAATGAACAATAAAACATCATTATCATTTGCAACTTCACATACTTTATCTGCAAGTAAATTTAGCTTAGCAGAATGCATCGTATGCATTCCTTTTCTTACCCATGATTTTTCGCAGTAATCGAACTTGATTTTGAATTTTTCAAATTGTGCTTCACTAAACCCATCCATCGTAGACCATAATTCATATGGCATATCGATATTCTCTTTAATGTACTTATGTTGAAGCTTTATGAAGTCAACTTCTTTCCAGTGTGCACTTAGCACATATAATTTGCCTAAATCCATTATAGTTTTTGGTATTGTGGTAGCATCTCAAAGTCTTCTGCATAGTATTTTTCTATTTGTTTAATAACTGCAGGAGTCATGTAATGCATCCAATTCTTTCTAGCAAGTGGATTATTAGGTTGTACAACTTGAGTACTATTCATATTAGGGAAATGACCAACTTTACTAAACATTGGAATGGATTTAAAATCAGCTTCTAGGCTTTCAGTATATAAAATTTTATCAAACTTAGTCTTCTTTAAGTATAATGCTTGAGTTCTCAATATTTCACTTCCTGTACCTCTATTTTGGTTAGGTTTATTTAGCCATGTGAAAAAATCAAGAATTTCACTTGAACCAATTATATCAGTATAAGGTCTTCTGTTATCACGTTTACATGTTGACCACCATAATGAAACAGCACGTTCATAAGGGTTTCTAACAATTGTAAACTTGAAAAAATCTTTAAATTTTTCAGGGACATCTGGGTGGTGTTCTTTTACTTTTTGACCTTCATACTGTCCTTTAAGTATACTGTAGATTGTACGAGTACCTGTTTTGGGTATGGCCACAAAAATAAATTCATGTTTCTTTGATACTATCATTATGCGAGTATGTTTTTATAATTGTGTTTTTTACAATATTCATCTAACTCATCTAAAACATCGTTTTCAATACAATGGTAATCACTTAAAGATAGTTTGTTTACCTTCGAAGCTTTACGAGTATTATATTGCTTATCATCGAATATTTTTTCTTTCTTTATCTCATATCCATTTGATTCTAAAAACTCAGCTACTTCACTTTCACAGTCTTCTATTTTAAATAATATATCTGGATTCAAATCTTCAATCATATTATTCCATCTTATAACTGAAAGTATAGAATCAGTAAGTATTTCTTTATGTTCTTTGGTTTTTACTTTATAATTATCGCTGATTTTAGGTACAGCATGTAAAAGTCTAAACACCTGAGAATGAGTTTTCGATTCAGTATAATAAACTGAATTAATAACATCGAATGGGTTTCTAACAATGTGGACGAGAAATTTATATTTAAAATCTTGTCTACTTGTCTTTGCAATTGATATCATATGACCTGAACCGCCAAAGAAATGATTAGATTTCTCTGGTACAAACGTCCAACATGACACACCGTATTTGCCAATTCCTTCATGGCCAATTTCAATACCTAATGATGAAAATAGTCTTGCAATATAACCAGTCCCACTTCTAGGATGACCAAGTATCATAAAATCGATATTAAAATTATTCTTTCGTTTAGGTATATCACCTAACCATCTTTTTCCGTATTTCATATTTTAAACTTTGTTCTTAAATTTTCTACTTGCTTGATAGTGTTGTATTACCCCTTTACCTTTCTTAAGATGTGGGTAGATTTTTTCAATTAAATCAAATTGACAATATTCAGGTGGTAAAATTTTATCGTTTAAACCAAATTTTCTCATATTTTCAATTGCAGCTCCTAAATTCCATTGTTCAAATGATTTTACATTAGAACCTTGTTGAATATTTGTATTAAGCCACATTTTACAAAGTTCCATTGTTTTTGGATTATTTTCTAAGTAAATTGTACCACTTAAACACTCATTTTGTCTCCATCTAAAATCTTGCCATCTTACGGCAACATCGCAGCTATAATTTTTAAATAATTCTGGACTTTCGTGGAACATTGCATCTACATCGACATAAAGTAACCTCTTATCTTTATGCTTGTTTAGCATATCAATCATGAATTGGGCTTTGTATCTCGTATTTGCTTGCCAATTACCTAAGTTCTTTATCCCAATTATATCATAGTTTAATTTGAATTTTTCACAAGATGCGATTGTTTTCTTCGCTTCTGCTTCATAAGGAGTATCAATAGTGTAGTAACCTACTACCATTAAGTCATCTAAAGTGTTTTCTTCAAATGCTGAAACTGGAACTGTTGATGCTTCTACTGGAATAAGAGTAGGTAATGTTTCAATATCAGGTGATGCTTGAGTCGTGTCACAAGGTGGTAATATAAAATCCTTTTGCATTGGAATTAAAGCTTTCTCATCCGTTAAGAATTTCACATCTTTATATTCTAAATACTGATTTAGCTTACTTCTCTTAGAACCACTAAAGATTATATTCTTAATTTCGATTGGGAGTACTCTAAATGCATTTTGATAGTGCATCAGATACCTATTAAGTCTTTTCATGAAAGCTCCTTGGTTCTGACCATATCCGCCATGGAAGTGTGTTTTACCAGTTACTGTTAAATCAAATCCAATTAAAACAATTTCTTTATATCCCATTAATATAGCAGTCTGAAGTGCACAGAATCCACTATTTTCACCATGTGCAAAGTTTTCTTCAGTTAATGAAAATCCAGTTGCAGGCGCAACAGTATATCGACTCTTATAAACCTTATTAAATAAGAACATCTTCTGATAAACCATTCCAAATCGACCATCATAATAAACACCTTTATGTTCTTGCATGTTTCCTACAGTATTTAGAACAAAAATCTTATACTTAGCTTTGTCTAAATCTTTGATATTTACCTTATCACGAATAAATGTATAATCCATTGTAAGGAAATAAGTAGGGCTAGGAACATATTCTATTGCACGATTTACAGCCATAGTATCACCATCTGTAAGTGTATTCAAATCACACTGAAGAACACTTGGACCACCACCAATAATATAAATCTTATCTTTGGTTCTTTTTTCAAATTTGAAATGAAAATTCGGTGACATTGAAGTTCTTTGCTCATCAGTGAGGCTATCAATTAATTCAACACCTTCTAAGCCAATCTTAATACCTTGGTCTATATCTTTCATAGCTATTGGTCGTTTAATAGGTGGGTAATTTCTTTTGATTATTTTTGGTTTTATCCGTGCCATAATTTTATTGAATAAGTTTGATTGTATCTTCATTTATAAATCTTTTAAAGTATTCGCTTTCATATTGTGAAGAGTGGTCTTTGTAGTTATATGATTGAAATTCATTCATACTATTACGTAATTCGCTTCCACTCGTAAAGAAGTCAAATCCATATAAATCTATAGACTTAAATTCAGTAAATTGAAGTAAAAAGTTAAAAATTGCTGCACCTGTTGAAGGTTTAACATTATATGTAAAGTGATTTTGTTTTAGATTTTTGTGAGTTTCAGGGTCACCTAAGAAAATCTTATCAGCAAAATTAACTATAAGTTTCTCTTTTATATTTGTCTTAGGGTCACCCCATCTAATTAACCTTGTTACATATTTAGAATTTGATTTCTCAATTAAAGTTTTTACTAAATGTGTTGGGCTGACTTCACAGTCATAAATATCAGTACGTTTACCAATATCCTTATAATGTTGACTTATAACGTTGACAGAATGATTCATTCTTATTACAATGTCATGCTCATCAATTTCTTGACCACGTCTCTTTCTTAGGATATTAGATGAATTGCCTACAAGTGCGATTGATTTGCCTTTGCAGTACTCTTGGATTTCTTTTAAATTAACTTGTGCCATATAGTACTATAATATCATAATATGTTAGGTATTATATATCCCCCACCTAGGAAGCAAATGCTTCCTAAGGAGTTTTTTTCAGACATTTAGTCAATTGTAACTGAACGCTTCTGTAACTTAGCGTTTTTAGTAATTGTAACTACTAACAAACCTTGTTCAAGTTTTGCTTTAACGCCGTCATTGTCACCATCGTTTGGTATCTTAAACTGGTTTGTGAAAGATTTCTTCCAGAAGGTTTCTTCTTCTCTTTCTACTACAGCAGTAAGAGTTAAGATGTCATTTTCAAGTATTACATCAATCTCACTTCTTTCAAATCCTGGTACTGCAAATTCTAAGCGATAGTTCTCAGGTGTTGAATATGCTTTATGTCTTTTTACATCTTGTTGACTAAACATTCCAGGTTTACCACCAAAAATATGTTCGAAATTCTTGAAGATGTCTTCAAAGTTTGCATTGTTAATTTTATCGTGTTCCATATTAATATTATTTTTGTTTGTTAACGTACATGGTATATAGTATCAAAACCATGCCAATTACTAAATGGTGACACATTGTCACTCTAGCCTAAAAAAGTGGTCGTTAGACCACTCTTATAGTGTATTTAAGATTACTCTTTAACTACCTTATCTTTCTTCAGCTTCTTATCAGCTTTCTTCTCACCAGCTGGTGCTTCAGGTTTAGGTTCTGGTGGTGTAAATACTCTTATTGCCTTTGCAATAACTTCAGCATCTTCTAATGAGTATGCTCCTTTGCTTTGTCCAACTTTAGCTGCTTGTACTAAAACTCCAAG
>Ga0222628_1000486_pt1 | contig 16579 bp, 17 predicted proteins | sample AntAcemetageno95_FD_179860 | JGI IMG/M metagenome (GOLD analysis project Ga0222628, IMG submission 179860) | Saline water microbial communities from Ace Lake, Antarctica - #95 | ecosystem: Environmental > Aquatic > Non-marine Saline and Alkaline > Saline | place: Antarctica: Ace Lake | collected...
TTGGAAACTGTCTCAACGAAGAACCCGGTGAAATTGCAATGACGGTAAAGATGCCGTCGACCTGCAGCAAGACGAAAAGACCCCGTGGAGCTTTACTACAACTTGGTATTGATTTAGATTTTTAACTGTCGAGCTTAGGTGGGAGACTTTGAAACTTTGGCGCTAGCTAAAGTGGAGTCACCAGTGGAATACCACCCTGTTAAAATTTTAAATCTAACCCTGGTCTGTTATGAGTCAAAAAGACACATAAATGATGAACCAGAAAACTTTACTCAATTTGTATAGTATTATTTTTCATGGTTCAAAAAACTTTATGTATATGTCTTAGTGATTCATACCAGACCGGGAACAGTGCCTGGCGGGTAGTTTGACTGGGGCGGTCGCCTCCTAAATGGCAACGGAGGCGTTTACAAAGGTTGGCTAAGTCCGGATGGAAATCGGGCTGATAGTGCAAACGCATAAGCCAGCTTTACTGCGAGACCAATAAGTCGATCAGTTACGAAAGTAGAAGTTAGTGAACCGACTATTGCATATAGATGCGTAGAAGATCATCAGATAAAAGTTACCCCGGGGATAACAGGCTGATCCCTCCCAAGAGTCCACATCGACGGAGGGGTTTGGCACCTCGATGTCGGCTCATCGCATCCTGGGGGTGGAGAAGCTCCCAAGGGTTTGGCTGTTCGCCAATTAAAGCGGTACGCGAGCTGGGTTCAAACCGTCGTGAGACAGGTTGGTCTCCTATCTGCTGTAGGCGTTGTTGCTTGAGAAGAGTCTTTCCTAGTACGAGAGGACCGGAAAGAACAAACCTCTGGCGTATCGGCTGTCCTGCCAAGGGCACTGTCGAGTAACTAAGTTTGGAACGGATAACCGCTGAAAGCATATAAGCGGGAAGCCAACTTCAAGATTAGGCAGCTTGTCTGACGCAAGTCGGACTACGATTTCCTAGAAGATGACTAGGTTGATAGGTCTCAGATGTAAGTCCCGCGAGGGGCTCAGTCGAGAGATACTAATAAGTCGCAATTTACACTCTTAAATTTTTAGCTAAGCGCAAAACGCAAAATGTGATCGATCATATTCTGCGTTATGCGTTCAAAGCTTTAAAAGATTAGCAATTAATAATTTTTAACCCCCTACACAAAGCCACATTTTTTTGAAATATAGAAATAATTCTTGAAAGCTTGAATTAGTGTGGCGGTAAGTGTTATAATTATTTTATATGAAGAAAATTTTTTTGAAATATAAAAATAGTTTAAAGTTTATTTCCCTTATTTTTCTGATAATTATTATAACTATTTTTTCCTGTCTGCTTTTTTCACCTGTAATTAATGCATATTAAATAGTTTATCAAGTTCGTAAAGTTTATCAAGTTCATAAAGTTTTTAAAGAGAGTATTGTTTTGGCCCGCCCGCCTCGCTATGCGAAGCATTGCGGGCGAGAAGTGAAATAAAGTATATTCGTTTTATATAATAAATATTTTTCAAAATAGACAAAAAAGAGAGTATTGTTTTGGTGGTTCTAGCGAAGTGGTCACACCCGATCCCATACCGAACTCGGAAGTTAAGCACTTCAGCACCGATGATATCTAGTTTTACTAGACAAAGTAGGACACCGCCAAAACTATGCTCTTTTTTATTACCTTGAAATTAATCTCGCTTTGGCGGGATTTTTTAGTCCTTACTACAGTCATGACTAAAGTAAGGACTATTTTATTTTCAACAAAATACTATCCTACTTTTCTTTACCCTAAAGAAAAGTAGGCAAAAGAAAAAGGCCACCCGACTTGCTACTGAGGAAAATTCTTAACGTTTACTCGCTAGAAATTTATGACTCCTCAATGAGGACTTGATAAATTTCTGGTCGCTCATTCACTAAATTTTCCTACGTGCTACGTGAGGGTGGTTTTTAATTTAGTACGTAATGTTTTACGTAAAGCTTTACGTACTAAAATATTTTCTGGTAAGGATTATAATCCTTACCAGTTTTTAACTACTTTCCTTTAATTTTTACCAAAATCTCTGATTTTATTATAAAAATTAATCCCGAGACCTCGGGGTGTTTTTATTTTTGATTGATGTGCTATAATTTAAATAATACAAAATCAATGAATGAATTAGAAAATAGTAAAAAGAAACAAATAATTATCAGCACTATCTATGTCGTGATTTTTTTGTTGCTTACGGCAGGCGTTGTGTATATGATTAAACCAAAGCCAAATTGTTTCGATGGAAAGCTTAATCAAAATGAAGAAAAAGTGGATTGCGGAGGAGTTTGTGAAGAAAAATGTGAAACAGTTGCTGAGGAGAAAATTAAAGTAGAAGAAGTTGGATATGTAGCTAGTGGAATTGTTAATAAATATGATATTTATGGATATGTTTATAATCCGAATACTTTTTTTGGAAGCGAAAAATTTTCTTATAATTTTATAATAAAAAATAACGCGGGAGAAATTATTACTGAAAAGAAAGGGGAGGGATTTATTCTTCCAGGAGAAAAGAAATATTTAATTGAAAGTAATGTTGAAACAACCCAAATTCCATCGAGTGTTGAATTGGTTATCGGTGAAGTAAAATGGACAAAATTTATTTCTTCAGGCTACCAAAAGCCAGAGTTAAAAATTGTTAATAAAAATTATAATGAAATAACTTCGGGAATTGGATTCAGTGAAGCCTTGGGGCTTCTAAAAAATGATAGTCAATTTGATTTTGAGAAAATTAATATATATATTATTCTGAAATCTGCCAATGGCGAAATTATTGCTCTTAATTCAACTCAAATGAATACGGTTAAGTCTAGTGAGAATAGAGATTTTAGAGCTTTTTGGCCAAGTCGATTTCCAGGAGAAGTTCGAACTGTGGAAACGCAGGTTGATGTTAACGTTTTTAAATCAGAATCTTTTTCTAGAAGCAATTTCGAAACTGAAAGATTTCAAGAATACTAGATTCTTAAGGTAACTGATATGAGGAAATTTCTGCAACTTGATTGGGTGATGCTCATAGCCGTCTTTCTTTTAATAGTCATCGGTTTGATGGCTCTTTTTAGTATTTCTAATGTTGATAATAAGCTTAATCTTATTTATTTTAATAAACAAATCAGTGCTCTTGTTATTGGGCTTGTCACAATGATTCTGCTTTCTTTTTATGATTATCGGATTTTTAATTCTTTTAGCACTAAGTTTTATTTTTTAAGCATTTTTATTTTAACGGCAATTCTTTTTATCGGAACCACTGTTAGGGGGACAACCGGTTGGATTGGATTTTCAAAATTTAATGTTCAGCCAGTAGAAATTGTAAAGATAATAATGATAATTTTTTTAGCTAGCTTTCTTTCTAAGAAAAAAAATGAATTGCAAAACTACATCAAGATAATTACTTCAATTGTTTTGATTTCTATTCCAGTTTTTTTGGTTATTAAACAACCAGACTTTGGATCTTCACTGGTGATTGTTGGAATTTGGATTATTATGCTTTTAGTTTCTGGTATTAGTAAAAAAAGTATTGTCGCCCTTTTCTTATTTCTGGCTGTTCTTTCAACAGGGGGCTACTTTATTTTAAAAGATTATCAAAAAGATAGAATTGCTACTTTTATAAACCCACAAAATGATCCATTGGGGAGTGGGTATAATGTTATTCAATCAATAGTAGCGGTTGGTTCCGGAGGAGTTTTTGGAAAAGGATTGGGGCATGGCTCTCAATCGCAACTTAATTTTCTACCAGAAAAACATACCGATTTTATTTTTGCAGTAATTTCGGAAGAATTGGGTCTTGTTGGTTCAGGGATAGTCCTTTTTCTTTTTTTGGTAATTTTTTATCGCCTTAAGGAAACAGCAAAGTTGGCTAGAGATAATTTCGGCTATCTAATTGTAGCAGGCGTGATGGCAATGATTATAGTTCAAGTTTTTATCAATGTCGGAATGAATATCGGAATTGCCCCAGTGACTGGTGTTCCTTTACCCCTTGTTAGTTATGGGGGAAGTTCGCTGGTTTCGGTTTTAGCTTCTTTGGGCTTAGTGCAAAGTATTTATATGAAACGAATTAAAACACTTGACTAAAGACAAGTTTATTGTTAGAATATAAGGACTTAAAATATGGAGAAAAATAATAATAACAATCTCGATTTTTTGTCAAAATGTTATTTTTGTGGAGAAGTGTTGGGTCAAAATGATTTAACAATTCTTGGAAACAAAGAAAAAAATAACATATTTCACATTACTTGTCAGAAATGCAATGCTTCAGCTATTGTCTATTTTTCAGTAAATGAGACTGGAATTGTTAGCGTAGGGGTGGCGACTGATTTGGACAAACAAGAAGTGAAAGAAAAATTTCTTCAGCCAGCAGTGAGTGCCGATGAGGTAATTGATGCTCATGAGTTTATTTCTAAATATAATGGTGATTGGAAAAATTTTTCAGAAAAAGTTTAAGTTAATAAATTTAATTCATTTGAGAGCTCCGACGCAAGGTCGGAGAGGTAGAATGTAAAAAATATGGATAAAGTGAAACTCGGTGCTAAGAAAAGAACCGAAATGGGAAGAAAAACTAATCAAGGTCGGAAAGCTGGTCAGGTGCCAGCAGTCATTTATGGCAAAGGAATTAAAAGTGAATCTTTGTGGGTAGATGCTCTAGATTTTAGTCGTTTAGTTAAAGAATCAGGAGAAAGTGTAATTATTGATTTAACTATTGATGGAAGCGATGATCCGCTTTGCCAAAGCTCAAGCGAGGCGAGTCGGAATGTAATTGTTAATGAAGTACAAAGAGATCCGGTTAAAAATGATTATCGACATATTGATTTCTATCAAGTAAATATGAAAGAGAAAATTGAAACAGAGGTAGAGCTTATTTTTATTGGAGAATCAGAAGCGGTAAAAGCTATGGGTGGTGTTTTGGTTAAAAGCATTGATCATATAAAGATTAAATGTTTGCCAACAGATCTTCCATCTCATATTGATGTAGACATTTCTAAAATTACTAATTTTGAAGAACATATTACTATTAAAGATTTGGATATTTCTGATAAGGTTGAGATAGAAGGAGATTTAGAGACAGTAATAGCCTTGGTTTCACCTCCAAGATCAGAAGAAGATCTTGCTAGCTTGGATGAAAAAGTTGAAGGTGATGTAACGGACGTTGAGGGGGTAGAGAAAGAAGGAGATGATACTGGGGAAGAAGGAGAAGAGAAGAAAGAAGGATCTGCTGGAAAACCTGCAGAAGAAAAGAAAGACCCTTCAAAAGGCTCAGGGCAAGAAAAAACCGAAGACAAAAAATAAAGGTCTTTTATAAAAACCATCCCGAGTGCTCGGGATGGTTTTTTTATGGTATAATAAATGCATATGAATATAAATTTCAAGAAAATACTCATATCTTTTTTAGTAGTTGTTTTTGCAATGTCTATTTTTTCTTTAAGCTCTTTTAATGTTCGAGCGGGGGATGTAGATAAAATAGAGGATGTTGAGGATGAGATAGACGATTTAGCCGACGAAGCCAAGAAGGTTGAAAAGGATTTACAAAATTTGCAACCGGTTTATCAACAAAAACAAAATCAAGTTTATTCTACTCAGAGCGCTATCAACGAAACGGAAACGGAAATTTCTCGAAAGGAAAGTGAAATTGAAAAATTAGAAAAAAAGATAAAATTGGATAAAAAAATATTGGGAGAATATGTTCGTCAGTTATATATTGAAGATGACTCCTTCCTAATCTTTAAATTTATAACAAGTGGAGAAAGTTTAAGTAATTCTTTTCAGCAATTTGATTCCCTTGTTAATCTCAAAAGTGAAATAGTCGAAAAATTAGAAGAGATTGATGGAACGAAAAATGAATTGGCAGGGACAAAAGAAGAGTTAGTTGAAAAAAAAGAAGAGCACGAAGAATTATTAGATATTCGTGTAGCAGAAAAGAATGCTGTTGGTCAGGATATCGTAAATAAGAAAGCGACCCTTTCAGAAATAAATAAAAAAATGTCTGAATTGAAAAGCGATTTGAGTAGAATTTTGGGAAAAGCATATGATACTGGAGAAATTAAGGATGCTATAAAATTTGCAAATAAGGTAACGGGAGTAAGTAAAGGTTTTATTTTTGGAGTTCTTTCAATGGAATCGGGAGGGAATCCTTTGGCAGGCGGTTGTAATTATAAGAATTGTGATATGACTTCTAGCCGAAAAGATTATTTTAAAGATATTTGTGATGATTTAGGTTTTAGTAGCAGTAAATGTAAAAAGATGCCACTTTCGTGTGCCTCTAAAAGTTATCCAGGGTCGGGTGGAGCAATGGGAGCTGCTCAATTTATGTCTGATACTTGGTGGGGATGGAAAGATAGAATAGCAGCTGCAACTGGACATAATCCTCCTGATCCATGGAATCTTTTGGATGGTATTGTGGCGATGGCTTTGAAATTGGAAAGTCATGGAGCTGCTGATGATGGAACGGTTAGCATAAAAAATCCTTGTGATGGCAAAAGTGTAAAAGTAAAATGGGAAATCTATGCCTCTATGAGATATCTAGGTTGGACTTGCTATGGGTATACACATTATGCTCCAGGAATTCAAAACTTAAAAGATGGATATGACGATTTATAATTTTTTCGTTTGACAAAAGCAAAAAAAGGGAGTATAATGGTAATATAATAATAAATCGGGCTAGCCTCGATTTGTCGAGAGCTCAATAGAGTTCGAGTCGAAGCGGGTGAAAAGCCTGATTTTTTTATTGCAAAAATATGCCCTAAAAAGCAAACAATTAAATAGAAAAACAAAAATAGAAACGCTAAAAGCGAAAATAATAAGATAAGAGTTCTCTTATCTTAGCCTCTCGAAGGCTAATCCAATTCAAGCTCCATTGTAACTGCTCTGGAGCTTTTTTATTAGTAAGGATTATAATCCTTACTGACTTTTGTTGTTTATCAATAAGCTTGAAAAAATGCTCTAGATGAAATATACTAAGATATAGATTAATAAATTAATTTTAGGTTAATTATGTCTGACAAATTTGAAATTATTGGTGGAAAAAAGCTAAGCGGAGAAATTGAAGTTCGGGGTTCAAAGAATGCAACTACACCAATCCTAGCAGCTACACTTCTAACAAAAGAGGAGTGTGTTATTTCTAATGTTCCTTTGATTGAGGATGTTTTTCGGATGATTGAAATCTTGGAAAGTATGGGAGTTCAAGTGAAATGGTTAGGGGAGCGTCAGGTTAGTATTAAGGCAAAAAGTATTGATCCAGAAAAAATGGATTCTGAGTTGGTAAAAAAAATTCGTTCTTCAATTTTACTGCTAGGTTCGCTGAGTGCGCGATGTGAAAAATTTAAAATGCATCATCCGGGAGGGTGCGTTATCGGTGCACGACCAGTCGGGACTCATTTTGAAGCTTTGGAAAAATTGGGAGTTAAAATTGAAAAAAATGATAATGAATATCTAATAGATGCAAAAGATAGAAAAGGTAACGAAGTTGTTCTTCATGAGTTTTCAGTAACAGCAACTGAAAATGCAATGATGTTAGCAGCAGGGATGAAAGAAAAAACCGTTATTAAACTTGCGGCAACCGAACCGCATGTTGTGGATTTAGGAAAATTTTTGATTTCAATGGGAGTGAAGATTGAAGGACTGGGAACTCACACAATTGAGATTCAAGGCTCTGAAAATTTAGCTGGAGCAAATCATACAATCATTCCCGATGCTAATGAGGCAGCCACCTTTCTGATTATGGGTGTAGCGACTGGGAGTCCTATCAGAGTGAAAAATGCTTTGATTAATAATTTGGATATCGTTGTAGAAAAGCTTAGAGAGTTTGGAGCTGATTTCAAAATTGGAGAAGATTGGATCGAGGTGGTTCCAGCTGAAAAATTGAAAGCGGTTTCCAAGGTTGAAGCAGGAATCTATCCAGGAATTCCAACAGATGTTCAAGCTCCATTTGGAATTTTGGCAACTCAGGCCGAAGGAGAGACTTTGATTAAGGATCATCTTTTTGAAGGTAGGTTTAATTATCTGATTGAAATTGAAAAAATGGGAGCAACATCAAAAGTGATTGATGTTCATCAAGCAATGATTACTGGCCCGACAGAATTAACTGGTAAAGAAATTAAGACCTATGATTTGCGCGCTGGAGTATCTCTCATAATTGCCGCACTTCTAGCGGAAGGTAAAACTATTCTTAATGATATTTATCAAGTGGATCGAGGATATGAAAAAATTGAAGAAAGATTACAAGAATTAGGAGCGGATATTTGTAGAATTTCAAATTAAAAATTTCAAATTTAAAATCAATTTCAAATTTTAAAATTATGAAAAAAGAATTAAAGCCAGGCAAAGATTTTATAGGAATTGGAGGGGGAGTTTTAATTTTCAATAAAAAAATTACCAAAAAAAATTGTTCAAAACACAAAAGAATCAATAAATAATTATTTGGATAAAAAATATATTAAATTATAGAATGATTAATAAAGCGACCATAAATAAAATTAAGGAGGAAGCCAAAGTTTTTTTTGATAAGGCTAGTGGATGTCATGATTGGTTTCATGTTGAGAGAGTTTGCAATTTAGCCTTGGAGATTGTAAAGAAAGAAAAAGCTAGGAAAGATATTATTGAAGTAGCTGCCTATTTGCATGATATTGGAAGAAGAGAAGAGATTAAAAGTAAAGGAAAATATTGTCATGCTAAAGAAGGAGCTAAATTAGCTAAAAAAATTCTAGAAAAATATAAGATAGATATTAAAGATATAGAAAATATTTGTCATTGCATTGAAGCGCATCGCTTTCGAACAAATAATTATCCGGAGACAATTGAAGCAGAAATAATTTTTGATGCTGATAAGCTAGATTCAATTGGAGCGATTGGAATTGGTAGAGCTTTTTTGTTTGCTGGGCATTCTGGGTCAAATTGTCTCTACACTGGGAATGAAAAAGAATTAGTAAAAAAAGCTAAAGATCTAGAATATACAAAAGAAGATTCTGCTTTATTGGAATATCATTTTAAATTAAAAAATATTAAAAATAAGATATTAACTAAAACTGGAAAAAAAATTGCAAAAGAAAGAAATGATTTTATGGTTAAATTCTTTAATCGTTTTGAAAAAGAAATTGGTGGAAAAATATAATTCTAAATAAGGACTAATCCCAGTGCAAATTTTTCTGAAGTTTTGGGATAATAAATAATAAGTTTTGCAAATTCGCCTAACGGCTAAGTATAATTTAAACAAAATGTTTTGCTAAAAATTTACACGGGATGTGATTTTTATAGCAAAATTAAAATTTTGATAAAAAGCCATGTTTGTAAGAAAAATAGGAATTGATTTAGGAACAGCTAACACATTGGTTTTTGTGCCAGGGAAGGGTATCATCGCTGACGAACCAAGTGTGGTGGCGGTTTCGATTTTAGACAATAAGGTTTTAGCAGTGGGAAATGATGCTAAAGAAATGCTTGGGCGAACGCCTGATACAATTTCGGCGAGTCGGCCACTGAAAGATGGGGCAATCGCAGATTACAAGGTGACTGAAGCGATGCTTCGCTATTTTATAAACAAGGTAAGTGGAAAAATTAGATTTGTTAGACCAGAAATTATGATTTCAATTCCAGCTGGTGTGACTTCAACTGAGAAAAGGGCAGTGACTGATGCAGCGATTCGTTCAGGAGCAAAGGCAGCCTATGTTGTTAAGGAGCCAGTTTTGGCAGCGATTGGAGCAGGAATCCCAATTAATTCACCAGCAGGAAATATGATTATTGATATTGGTGGTGGAACTTCAGAAGTGGCAATTATTTCTTTGGGTGGAATTGTAGCAGCTAATAGTGCGCGAGTAGGAGGAAATAAGCTTGATCAAGCGATTGCTGATTATATTAAAAGAAAATATAGTCTTGCGATCGGGGAGCGGACTGCTGAAGATGTGAAAATGCAAATCGGGTCAGCCTTACCTCAAGTTAAGGAAGAATATATGGAAGTTCGTGGTCGTGATTTAGCTGGAGGTTTGCCAAAAACAGTAAAAATTTCTTCCAATGAAGTGACTGAAGCAATGCAAGATGAACTGAGAGAGATTATAAATGCAATCAAAAAAGTCCTACAAGAAGCACCTCCAGAATTAGCGGCTGATGTTATGGATAAGGGAATGGTTTTGTCTGGCGGAGGAGCGTTGCTTAAAAATCTGGATCAATTAATTGCCAAAACAATTGAAGTGCCGTGCTATGTTGCCGAAGAACCTTTGAAATGTGTGGTTAAGGGAATTGGAATCGCACTGGACAATTTAGATTTGTATAAACGAACAATTTTAATTTCTAAGTAGTTAAAAGTTCATCAAGTTCTTAAAGTTTATAAAGTTTGGTTAAAATTTTTTTTATAACTTTCAACTTTACAACTTTCAACTTTACAAACTCATGATAATTGGCATTGACGGCTCACGAGCCTTTATTAAAAACAGGACTGGGATTGAGGAATATTCCTACCAAGTTATAAAACACCTAATAAAAGAGCTGGGCAATGAACACCAGATTTTTTTATATGTTCGAAGTGGTCAAGAGATAGATTTTGAACTACCAAAAAAATGGGAAATTAAAAAAATAAATTGGCCTAGACTTTGGACACAAGGGGGACTAGCTTTGGAAATGATGTTTCATCCAGTAGATGCGCTTTTCATTCCAGCTCACACTGTGCCTTGGAAGCACCCAGAAAACACAATCGTAACAATTCACGGATTGGAGTATGAAATTTGCCCGGAAGCCTATTCTTTTTGGGAAAGATTATATATGCGAATTTCAATAAAAAATTCTTGTCGTTGGGCAAAGAAAATTATTGCTGTTTCAGAAAATACTAAAAAAGATTTAGTGGATTTATATAAAGTTTCGGATGATAAAATAAAGGTTATTTATGAAGGATATAATCGCAATTTCCAATTTCGAATTTCGAATTTCGAATCAAAGCCAAATGATCAAATTTCTAAACCTTATTTATTATTTATTGGTCGCTTGGAAGAGCGGAAAAATATAATAAGTATTTTGGATGCTTATAAAATCTTGAAGGAAAGATATAATATCCCGCACCAGTTGATTTTAGCTGGTAACCTTGGTTATGGTTATAAAAATATAAAATTAAAAATTAGAAATTTATTAGAAATTAAAAATTCTAAATTGGAAATTATAGAGCTTGGATATATAACAGAAAATAAAAAATGGGAGTTGCTCTCTGGTGCCGATATATTTATCTTCCCTAGTCTATATGAGGGATTTGGAATCCCAATTTTAGAAGCCCAAAATCAAGGCGTCCCAGTTGTGACTTCAAATATTTCTTCAATTCCTGAAGTGGCAGGGGAGAGTGCACTTTTGGTTGATCCAAAAAACTCCCAAGATATTGCTGAGGCAGTACAAAAAATTATTTCCGATGAAGATTTAAAAAAAGACCTAATTGCTAAAGGTCTTGAAAATGTGAAAAGATTTTCTTGGGATAAATGTGCAAAAGAAATCGTTAAAATTTTAGTAAAATAATTTTAGTGAAAAGTAGGCATTAACAAGGCTTTTTTTGATGTGCTTTAGTATGCCATTGACAAAGTTGTCTTTTTATGCTACAGTAGTAAGTTACAGGATTAATATTCTGTTTCCCTAGCCACGGGGTTTCGTGGAAAAAATATAAAGAGAGGAGTGCATAATGACAGTTGACAAAACGTACGAAGTGCACATCGTATCAGAAGACCAAAACGGAAACAAAGTTGAATTTAAGGAGATGGTGACGTATCGTGGTCTTCCGAATAATGAGCACGGTTGTATCCATGAGTCCAGGCGAGAAGGAGAAGCTATTCGCCGGGTTAAAAACCGCATGCCTCACCTGAACAATGTTCGGGCAAAAGGATCTTGCTGTTTGTAAATTTCCTGATGCCTAAACCAAGCCCCTAGTGATTTGCTATGCAAACACTGGGGGCTCTTTTTTATCTCAATTTCCAAGAATTTGGGGATTGCTGGAAAATACTTAGGAGTTGAGCTCCTAATTGAAAGGTTTTGGAATAACTCAACGCGTTGAGTTATTAGATTTTTTTGGGATAAATGCGCTCAAGAAATTTCTGAAATTTTGTGTTGACGTGTGCTTATTTTTTAATTTTTTGTTTCGTAATAAGTTATTCTATCTCCTCGACCAATTTTTTTGATAGCGCTTAAAATATTATTGCAAGATTTTTCATCATCATATAAAGTGCAATAAAAGATTTTTTGATTAAAATCAATAACTTTAATTATTCGTTTGTTATTTATATTAAAACCAAAGATCACTTTGTTTATGTTTTTCCATTCTATCAGGGTAGTTTTTTTGAAATAAAATATAAATCCGAATATAAGAAAAATCCATCCAAGTGAACCAGTTGATCCTAGATCAATCCCTTCCTTATATATCTTAATAGGTTTATTGAACCCAGTAGTTAAATAAATATTCAAAAGAAAAATAGCGCATAATCCAAAAAAAATACGTAATGTTTCTGGTGCATTCATATTGGATAATAATCCAAAAATTGTATAATACAAAAACATTAAAAATATGAGCAAGAAAAATGTAGATAGAAAAATAAAACTGATCCAAACTAAAACGTTACCTTTTTTTAAATCATTTAATGTTGAACCATCTTCTAAAATTAAAGTTTTTTTTAGCATAATTTATTTTTATAGTTAAACCTAAAAAATAGGTTTTTTGAACACCTCAACGCGTTGAGGTGTTAGATTTTTGTGTAATAAACGTCTTTCCCAGTCTTACCATTTTGAATAATTTTACTTTCTTTTTCCAATTCATCGAGATAGCGTTCGGCGGTAGCGTCCGATACTCTACATAATTTCTCAACATCATCATTGGTAATTCTTTCATTTTTCTGTATTAACTTTAAAATCAAATCTTTATTCTTGGACTTTCTTTCTCCTTGCTGAGAAATCAAATCATTTCGTCGTGAGAAAATATACCATCCGATAATGATTCCAAAAACTATTGCGATTATTATGATTAGATAATCCATAGAGTCGATTTATTATTTTATAATAAAAAAATTATATTTTAACTATTTTTTATCTTCCAAATCAGTAATTTTATCCTTCAAATCTTTTATTTCTTTTCTTGCATCTTTTTCAAAACCAGCTACTACAAAAAGACCACCTATGAGAAAAATTGATATGTACGTCAGAGTTTCTAATGAAAATTGCATATTATTTTTTTTGTAAGTTATTTCGTATTATCAAATTTGCTATTGTTGCACCAATAAATGCGAATATAGTTAAAGATGAAAATAATATAGAGAATGCATTTCCATATTCAGGATAGTATTTTATCATTCCTAAGGTATTTATCCCATATAGTGATATTGCAAGTAAGCCGAAGATCGAGATCGACAATGTGCGTAGCTTGCTAGGTTTATTTTCTGCAAAAGCTAAGCTTGTGATATATACTGTTATGCATGGCAAAATTGGTATGCTTACAAAGTAATAGAATAATAACAATGCTACTAACCCTAAGATGAAAGCTGTGATTGTTTTAATAATGTTAAACATAAGTAAGTGTTAAGAGTGATTTTTTAATAATTTTCTAATTTTATTATAACATATAGAAAGATTTTCAAGAATATGGGGTATATGGTAGAATTGTTCATATGAATATTGAAACTAAAAAAGACTTAAAAGTAGCCTTAGTTCATGATTTTCTGGTAAATTACGGTGGAGCGGAAAGGGTTTTGGAAGTGCTTTGTGAGATGTATCCTGAAGCGCCGATTTACACTTTGCTTTATGATAAGGAAAAAATGCGAGGAAAGTTTATAAACAAGATTGTCTATGCTTCATTTTTGCAAAAATTTCCAAAATGGATGCGTCGAAGACCAAAATGGTTGCTTCCTTTCTTGCCAACAGCTCCAGAAACTTTCAATCTGCGTGATTTTGATTTGGTAATTTCTAGTTCGGGCGCTTGGTCGAAAGGAATTGTAACAAGACTTAACACGATTCATATTTCCTATCTGCACAGTCCAATGCGTTTTGCTTGGGATATGAATGAAGAATATTTACGAGAAAAAGAAAAATCAGGATTGATTAAGATATTTTCAAGATTTTTTCTTAATTATATTCGAATTTGGGATAAGCTGGCAGCGGATCGCCCTGATTATCTAATTGCTAATTCAATTTATACTCAAAAAAGAATCAATAAGTATTATAATAAGGAGTGTGAGGTGATTTACCCGCCCGCAACGCTTTCACGTAGCGATGCGGGCGGGCCCGCCCTTCCTGATGTTAGTAAATACTTTTTGGTTGTTTCGAGACTTTCAAAGTATAAAAAGATTAAAGAAGTAGTGGGAGCTTTTAATAAACTCGGGCTTCCGTTGGTTGTGATCGGAGAAGGGGAGGAAAAGAAAAATTTAGAAAAAATCGCTAAAGAAAATGTGAAAATTTTAGGTTGGAAGTCTGATGAAGAAATTTCAAGATATTATGCTAATGCCAGAGCTTTCATTTTTCCTGGAGTGGATGATTTCGGAATTGCGCCAGTAGAGGCAATGAGTAATGGAGTTCCAGTTTTAGCAATTCGCAAAGGTGGGATTAGGGAGATTGTGAAAGAAGGAGAAACAGGAGAATTTTTTGATTCAGCAACGCCAGAAGTTATTGCGGATGCCGTTCGGAGATTTATAGAAAAAGAAAGTGGATATGATAGGAAAATCATAAAAGAAAGTGCGAATAGATTTAGTAAAGAAAGATTTATTAGGGAATTTGGGGAATATATTGATAGAATTTTAAATTTTTAATTTTTAATTTTAAATCAATATCAAATTTATAAATGTCTAAATTTTTTAAAATTTATGCAAATTATTGGCCACAAAAAGCAATTAGCTATTTTAGATAGAGGTATTGAGAAAAACAAAGTTTCTCAAGTCTATCTTTTTTTTGGACCAGAAAATGTTGGTAAGTTTACGATTGCATTGGATTTTGCTAAAAAGCTTACTGATAATAAAAAGGCTTTAAATCCAGATTTATATATTTTGAAACCAGAGATTAATCCTGCCCGCAATGCTACGCATAGCGTTGTAGGCGGGGGAAAAAAAATAGGAGATATAAAAATTAAACAAATTAAGGAACTGCAGCATTGGCTTAGTCTTTCTTCTTCTCGGGATGATTTGAAAGTAGCAATTATTGATGATGCACAAAAATTAAATAAAACTTCTCAAAATGCTCTTTTGAAAACACTGGAAGATGCACGCAAGAATACAGTCGTGATTTTAGTTTCTCAAGATGAGGAAAAGATTTTACCTACAATTATTTCAAGATCACATAAGCTTAAATTTGGATTGGTTTCCAATCAAGATTTAAGAGGTAGTGTTCAAAATGAAATTAATAAAGATATAATTTTTTGGTCAATGGGTAAACCAGGTATTTTCAGAGAACTTTCTCAGTCAAGTGAAGGGTTAGAATTTAGAAGGAAGGTTTTAGCTGAATTTTCTAGTATTTTTTCTCAAAATGTATCAGAAAAAATGGTTTTAGCGGAAAAAATGGCTGAGAATTTAGAAATTTCAATTAAGAAGTTAAATTTATGGTTAGTAATTATTCGAGAATCAATTTTAAATAATAATTTTAATAAAAATTTTACTAATCAAAAAATTGAATTGATGGATAGAATTGAAAAAAGTTTAAATTTATTAAGCTCAACTAATGCCAACGCCAGATTGACAATTGAGAATCTTTTAATTAATTTTTAAATGGTTAGATTTAATAGAAAAAAAAATAGAAACTTTTCTTCTCGTAATTCTAAAAAATCTACGGGTAATTTGATTGGCCGAATTTTATACTGGCTCTGTTTGATTATTTTTATTGGATCGGTTTTTTATGTTTTATTTTTTTCTTCCTGGACAAAAATTTTAGAGGTTAGTGTTTCAGGAACGGAGTATTTAAATGAAAAAATTATTCAAGAATCAGTTTGGTCTCAAGTTGAAGGAAAATATTTAAATTTAGTTGAGAAAAATAATTATCTTCTAATTAGTGAGAAAAAAACAGCAGATAAAATAGCAGAGAATTTTCTAAAAATTAAAGAAATTAAAATAGACAAAAAATTTCCGAATAAATTAATTGTTAATTTAAAAGAAAGAGACACTGTTTTCGTTTTTTGTCGATATGAAAAATGTTTTGTTATTGATGAAGAGGGAATGGCTTTTTCTCAGATAGATAAAAATAACTTACAGCAATTTGGTGAAAATATTTTAATCTTACAAAGTGAAAAAGGGAGAGAAGTGGAAATTGGTGATTTTGTTTTAGATAAAGATTTTTCTAGTTACCTTTTGAATATCAAGAAAAAATTAGAGGAAATGAAAATAAAGATTGAAAAAGAAACGTACACTGCGCAACTTATTTCTGGTAATTTTCAAATTAAAACTCAAGAAGGTTGGTATATTTATTTTAATAAGAATGTTTCGCTGGAAAAGGAAATTAAAATGCTCGAATCTCTTTTTGCTAATCAACTCAAGGATGTAAAAAAGGAAGATTTAGATTATATTGATTTACGTTCGGATAAAAAAGTTTATTATAAATTTAAAAGTGTCGAGGATGAAAAACCTTCGACGGATTCGACAGGCTCACCGCAGGCAGATTCGACAGGCTCACCGCAGGCAGATTCGATAAACT
>Ga0222628_1000487_pt1 | contig 16576 bp, 20 predicted proteins | sample AntAcemetageno95_FD_179860 | JGI IMG/M metagenome (GOLD analysis project Ga0222628, IMG submission 179860) | Saline water microbial communities from Ace Lake, Antarctica - #95 | ecosystem: Environmental > Aquatic > Non-marine Saline and Alkaline > Saline | place: Antarctica: Ace Lake | collected...
AGAACTTTAATTAAACATAAGTTTAATTAAATCTATATATAATTAAAAAATAATGACTTTATTCCATTTTTTCACTTACATCACACAAACTAAAGATTTGTGTGTTTTACGTTCAGATATATAAATTATCCAAAAAAACAATAATTATATTAAAGTGAAAATTGCAAAATTAAGTCATTTTGATAAGAAATAAACAATTTTATTTTTTTATTGAAATTATTTTTTCTATTTTTGTAAAATGAAATTATTTAAAGATAAAGAGCTAAAAAGACTAAAAAATAGATATTTTATTTATTGATGTTAATTTAAAACAAGAAATTAAAAATTATTTTCGATTAAAAAAAGTTAAAAAAAATTTCAAATTAATTTTCAATAATTATTTTTTTTATTAATAAAATTAATTATATTTGCCAATTATTAAAAGAATATTCAACAATGATATGGTTTTTGAGTATGAAAAAATATAAATATGAATAAAAAAGTAGAAAGAAAACTATTTATGGAAAAAGAAAGAGGAATAAAAATTACCAATGTAGATGACAAAGAGCAATTTGTTATAGGTGGTGTTAGCACTCGTTTTGTCGTTGATGAACGTAACGGATGTATAGGCATTAGAGATACTAAACACCCTGACTTTAATAAAAGCAACGGACTAAACCAAGATATGCCTGATGTAGTGGCTTTTGAAATGGGTACAAGAATAGATACAGGTAACTTTATCACTTGGGATTTAGAACCTAAACTAATAGAGGAATTTAAAGATAGATGCTCTTTCTTAAATGAGTGCTAATGGTATTAATAAAATTTGTTTTTAAATAATTTTTATTTGATGTTAGAAAATGTTTTTATAAATTACTTATAATTCTTATTTCAATAAATATTATTAGTTTTATAATTAAATTTATAAAAAAATATAAAAAATATAAAAAAATACAAAAATTACTGATTAATAAATAATAAATAAATAAATAAATAATTAAATATATGAATGAATTTGATGATGATAACCCACAATCACGAGAATCTGATAAAAAAGAAAGTGTTTTAAAACATTATTCAACAAACATCACTCAATTAGCATTGAATGGTGAATTAGATCCTGTTATTGGTAGAGAAACAGAAATTGAAAGAGTTGCACAAATTCTTTCAAGAAGAACAAAAAATAATCCAGTATTAATTGGAGAACCTGGTGTTGGTAAATCTGCAATTGCAGAAGGATTAGCACAACAAATAGTTAATGGTACTGCACCAACCAATTTAATTGATAAACAAATTTTAGCATTAGATATGAGTTCTGTTGTTGCTGGCACAAAATATCGAGGACAATTTGAAGAAAGAATGAAAGCTATTATAGATGAATTAAAAGAAAATTCTTCAATAATTCTTTTTATGGATGAAATACATACTGTTGTTGGTGCTGGAGGTTCTTCAGGATCATTAGATGCTGCAAATATTTTGAAACCAGCATTATCAAGAGGAGAAATTCAATGTATTGGAGCAACAACTTTTGATGAATACAAAAATTCAATTGAAAAAGATGGTGCTTTAGAAAGAAGATTCCAAAAAGTAGTTATAACAGAACCTACTCCAAGTGAAACAAGAGATATTCTTGAAATGCTTAAAATAAAATATGAAGAACATCATAATGTGAAATATACTGATGTAGCATTAGATTTATGTGTCAAATTGGCAGGTAGATTTATTACTGAAAGAGCATTTCCAGATAAAGCAATTGATATTCTTGATGAAGCAGGGTCAAGAACTCAAATTAGAAAAATTTATCCTGACAATATTCAAGACTTGAACACAAAAATAAAAGATATTAAAATATTAAAACAAGAAGTAATTGATAGACAAGAATTTGAATTGGCTGGTAAATATCGTGATCAAGAACGAGAATTAAAAACTAATTTAGAAGTTCTTAAAGAAGAGTGGAAAAAAGCAGAATCACAAACTCCAAAACAAATTGGAGAAGATGAAATTAGAAAAGTTGTTGCCATGATAACTAAAATTCCTGTTGAAAAAGTTTCAACAAATGATGCTAAAAAATTCTTAAATCTTGAAAAAACTCTTCAAGAAAAAATTATAGGACAAAATCATGTTTTATCAATGATTTCAAAAACATTAAGAAGAAATAAAACTGGTATTTCAAATCCAAATAAACCTATTGGAACATTTATGTTTTTAGGTAATACTGGTGTGGGTAAATCAGAAACAGCAAAAGTAATTGCAGATGAAATTTTTGGACCAAAATCATTAATCCGAATTGATATGTCTGAATATATGGATAAAATTTCAACTTCAAGATTAATTGGTGCAGCACCTGGATATGTTGGTTATGAAGAAGGTGGTCAATTAACTGAAGCTGTAAGAAGAAACCCATTTTCAGTAATTTTGTTTGATGAAATAGAAAAAGCACATCCTGAAGTATTTAATATTTTATTACAAATATTAGATGAAGGAAGATTAACTGATAATACTGGTAGAGTAGTTAATTTTAAAAATACTATTATTATTATGACATCAAATGTTGGAGTCAAAAAAGCTCAAAGTCTTGGAGCTGGTATTGGTTTTGCAACAACTTTTTCAGTGAAAAAAGAAGAAGCCATTAAACAGAATATAATGAAAGATTTAAAATCTAAATTTGCACCAGAATTTCTTAATAGAATAAATGAAATTGTTACATTTAATCAATTATCTGAAGAAAATAATGCAGATATTGTTGAAATTCATTTAAAGAAATTAAAAGAAAGAATTAAAGAACTTGGATTTGATATTTCTTGGACTAAAGGCGTAAAAACATTTATCGCAAAAGAAACATATGAACCAATGTTTGGTGCAAGACCAATTGAAAGAGGAATTCAAAAATTGGTTGAAGATTTAATTTCTGAAGAATTATTAAAAAATTCTCCAAAAGAAGGTGATGAATTTAAAATTAAATTTGATAAAAAAGACAATAAACTTTATATTGATTTTCCAGGACAAAAATTACTAAATTAATATAAGATTTAAAAAATATAAATTTTATTTTTATTGGCTAACATTAGCAAAAAATATTAACAGATGTTTAAAAATTTTGAAATATTAAATAAATATGAATATTATGGAACATGTAAAAATATTCTATATATGAATTATGAATTCTGTGATACAGAAAAAATTGATGATTGTTTTGATGTTGAATTAAAATATGAAGTAAAATCAGACACTTGGTTTATTAGACATTGGAAAAAATTTTCAAGGAAAAAAATTAAATATCAAACAATATCTCATAAAGATTTAGAAAAAATTAGAAATTTATCAACATTATCTCATTCAGCAATTGAAATGATATTTTATACAGATGAAACTTGTCCATATCTTTCTAAAAATCTTATAGCTAATAGAATTCTCACTAACAAAAATGTTAAATGGGGATATAATAGAGCTTGGGATAATAATTATGAAAGAATTAAGATTAGGATTGAAATGGAAAAAATGTATATCAATAAAATTAGAAAAAACAAATTAAAAAAAATATTATTATGAAAGATATGTTATGCCCACTTTGTAAATCTAAATTAAATTCTGATGGTAGTTTTTATTATGAAGATGCTGCTTTATCTGAATGTTATTCTAAAAAATGGATATGTGATAATAAAGATTGTGAATTATCAACACATAAATCTTATTGGAATGATGATGGGGATTTTTGGTCTGGGTTATCTTATATTAATTCATTAGTATTATTCCCAAATCGTAATTATGCAGCGTACAATTCTTTTGCAAAAAAATGTGAAGTTGAAATTTATAAAAATGGATTAAAAGATAAAATTTATTTATCATCATTATTAACTTTTGATATATTAAAACCTTATATAGAAATAAATTATAAAGGAAATGAAATGGGTGAAGTATTAAAAAAATCTTATAAATTACGATTTTTAAAAAGAAATGGTTATGGAAAATTTACAATATATTATACTTCAACACTACATATGTTACTTTATAACTTAAAAATTTTTCATAAAATTAAAAGAAAATATAAAAAAAATAAATCTAATATTTCAATTATTTATTCTTTAAATGAACAATTATCTATTAACTCAATTCGGAACACCGAATTATATAAGAAAATATTTAATATCTATTTAAATATTAGATATTTCAAATTGAAATATAATATATTAGAGAAAAAAATATATATTGATTTAGTTGAAACTTATAAAATTAAATATTATCCTGACAAAATGACTAAGGAAAGATATGAAGAATTAGAAAAACAATTACCATCAGATTTAGTATTTTTTGATATTTTAAATCATAATAATATGATTACTAAAGAATATATGAGAAATTTTAAATTACAAAGAATATTAAAAAATTAATTTTCATATATTTAAAAACTTTTATATTGATTTTTAATATAATAAAATAAATAACTATGAAAACACATACAAAAGGAAATGTTATAGTTGAAAATATTAAAATAGGAGATATTCATTATGAATATGAATACAATCTTGGTATTAAATGTATTGTGTTAACATTACCTGAAAAAGATTCAAATGGTGGGTGGTTTTGGGATAGTAAAAATCTTATAACAGAAAAAACGATAAATTATTATGTTGATCCAAAATATCCTCATTATGCAGCAAATTTATATGATTATGAAGCATATTCTGTGAAAAATTATATTTAAATTAATATATTTTCTTTTTTTTAAATTATTTGAAATAATTAAGTTATCTAATCCGGAGATTTAAATTAATTTATAAGAAATTGTTTTTTGATCTCCAGCAACAGATTTATTATTTGAAATTTCAATAAAATTTTCATTTATTAAAACATCAATTATTTTTTTATTAACATCTGGATTTAAGAAGAATTCTTGTTTATCTAATTCTTCAGATTTGGGTAAGATAATACTTAATTCTTGATATTTTTTATCATTTAAATATAAAAATATTTTAATAGGAAATTCATTTTCATTATATCGTAAATTAAAATATAATGTGTTATTATTTATTTTAACCGAAAAAACACCAGAAAAATCAACATATTTAGTAATCATAACTTATATATTAAAAAAATATTAGAAATAATTATTTCCAAGGATATTGATCTTTATAATTTTGATATTGATTAAGTCAATTCCATTGGAAAAAAATCATCTAACTCTGTTCCAAGAAGTTTATCTGATTCATCTAATTCTTCAGGTTCAAAAATATTATTAATTTCATTCATTCTTTTAGTCATTTTTTCTGTTTCTTCTTCTAATTTCTTCAATTCTTCTTTTAATAATAATTCTTCATAAAATATTTCAAAAATAATAGTTGATATTTGTTCAGATTCAATTAAAGTTTTTTTTACTAATATTTTAAATTCTTCTATTGTTTTATCATCACAAAAATCTCTATATTCATAAAGAAAATTCATTTCTTTATCATAATTTAAAATTTTTTTAATTTTTTTAATCCTATCCCATCTTTTAGATATTATTGTTGCAGGACAATTAAGTATAATTTTATCTGTCCCTAAGGGATTATTATTATATGGATTATTCATAATTTTTTTATTAATTTTTATTTAATATTCTTTCTAATTTAATTTTTCTTAAATATTGATTTGCTTTAATTATAATACTATTTTCATATGGTATATGACTATAAGAAATCATACATATTTCAGTAGGATATATTTTAAGATCAATATTTTTATCATCAACCTGTTCTATTAAAATATAATCTGGAAAAAAATTATTATTTTTAAATATTCTTTGAGTACCATCCCACCACACATAACCAAGATTGAATAAATAGTTTAATATTTCATACCATTCAGTCATTGAGTTAACTTCAATATATTTATTTATTTGAGTTCCTAAAATGGATGGTTTCTTTTGTTTCAACTTTCATTAATTTTTAACTGATAGAATTTTTTTACTTTCGATTTTAATTTTTAATTTTTTGTTTGTGAATCGGCAACTTTTGTCCATCCTCTTAATGTTGTGTCTTTAACTGGATTTTTATCCTTAGGATTAATTGGTTTTGGTTTTTCATCAATTAATTTATAATTAACTAAAATATCATAATTTTGTTCTAAAAAACTTTCCATATATTTTTCTTTTATTTCATAATCATAATATCTCTCTTTAATTTTATATCCATTTTTTATTAAAGGATATTCTCCAGTTCCTATTAATTTAGCTTTTCTTGGCAAAATACATCCTGCACATATTCTAATTATTATTTTATTTTTTAATTTCATTAATTTTTTTTTATTTTTTAATAATCTGAATTTTCATAATATTCTGTTTCATCTGCTGCTTCATTTCTTAATATATTAACATTTTCTTTATCTTCATCAGATAACTTATTATACCATTTTACTATTTTGAGTTTTTCATCATTACTTAAATTTGATTTAAAGAAGAATAACCCACTACCATTTATTAAAAATAAATCATCATCTTCTTTTGAAACAATAGAATCATTAATTGTTTCATTAAATTTTTTTATGTTTTTCATATTCGTATATATTTTTTATTATTATATATTAATATTATTTAAACAGAAAATTCGACAGATATTAAAAGATTTGAAGTATCTCCTAAAATTATTAAATATGAATCTGCAACATATATTTTCATACTTTTATCAATATCATAATTGATGCATTTAAAATATTTTTTAGGAAAAGATTTAGTTTCATCTTCTTGATTACAATCACAAATATTATGTTCCCATCTTGTTTCTCCTATGGATAAATTATTATCTTTAATATTTAAATATAATACCTCATTTTCTTTTTCAATTACGGTTTTAGCTTTAATATATTTAAAATCTTCTTCAATTAAATTAAATGAATAATTTGTTAATTCAATATTCATTAATTCATCTATTTGATTTATGTCAACATCTTCATCTTTTTTAGGTATTTCACCGGGAGTTTCTTCTTTTGATTTTTGATTTTTAATCAGTAATTTTTCAACTATAAAATTATCAAAATAAGTCATTTTAAATTCTATATCATCTAAAATTTCTTGTGATATCATATATTTTACAAAAACTGTCATTGAAGTTACAAATCGTTTAGCATCTTCTATTTTATAAATTATTTCTTCTTCTAATTCATCTTTAATAACAGAAAATGTTTCTTTTAATGTTTGTATATGAGATTTAAATGCATGAATATTTACTCCTTTTCCTACTAAAGAATATAATAATATATTATTATTATCTATTTTAATGCAAACAGATTTATTTAATTTAGTTAAATCTTTAATCTTTGAAATTAATATTTCAAGATTATCTAATGTTATTTTATATGATGATGTTTTTTTAGCTATTCTTCTTGTCATATCTTAAAATTCGAATGTTTCTATTATTTTATAATCTAAATATTCTTTATTTTGAAAAAATTCAACTACTTTTCTTGTAACTTTAAATTTTTTTCTTATTCCAGATGGAATACCTTTTAAACGATTATTTGCAATATTTCTTAATCTTTCAATTTTTAATCCATATTCTTTAATCATCCAATCCATATTTTCACTTTTAATATTTTCACTTATTGATGAAATATGTTCTAAATTATATTCTATAATCTTATCATTTGAATTAAAATCACATTTTATTACGGGATATAATAACATACTTATTTCTCTATTTACATAATTAGATTCAATCCATTGTAAACTTATAAAAGATATAATATCACCATCTTTAATATTAATATTAGATAAATGTTTTTTACAATTTATATTTAAATATTTATTTTTCATATTGAATTTTATATTTATGAATATTAAAAAAGTTTTTTAAATTTTAAAAATGAATGAAAAATTTTAATATATAATAAACAAAAAATATAATTTTTAATATATTTTTATAAATAATTAATATTTTGGGTAATGGTACAATCCTTATAAACGAGAGAGAACTTGCGAACAATCCCACCTGTTGGAATTAGGTAATCAACACATTCAAAATAAAAAAAAATGATTAACATTAATAACAAAAATTAATTAATTAAATATATGAAAATTTTAAAATATACACTTGTAATATTATTTATGATTTTAAATAGTATTGTGTTTTCTCAATGTCATATTGACATAACATTACCTACACAAGATACAACAATTTGTGATGGAGATTCTGTTTGGTTAAAATCAAAAGGTTCTTGCACTTTTTTAATGAATAATAATTTTAATAATGGAACAATTGGAATCGGTTGGAGTTCAACAGCGGCAAATCCTGTTTATAACAATCCTTGTGGAGTTGGTCCTAATGGATATCATCTTTGGGTTGGAACTACTGCATCACAACAAAGAACTTTAATAACAAATAATTATGATGTTTCTCTTGGTGGTTGTATTATTGAATGGTTTATGAGATATGGAAGAGTTCAAGGATCAGGTGCTTGTGAAGATCCTGATGCATCAACAGAAGGAGTTCATCTTCAATATTCTATTAATAACGGTGGAAACTGGTCAGATTTTCCCGGACCAAATTTAAATCCAACAGGACCTAATTCAGTGCCCGGTCCCTTTATTACCACAGTACCAGGTTCAGGTGGATATTGGCAACCTGTATCAGGTTCAGCAGCACAATCAAATCATCCTTTATATTTTTGGCATAAATATGAATGCTCTGTTCCTGTAATTGCTTCAACAACAAGTACTAAATTTCGTTGGGCACAACTTGCAAATAGTTCTGCAGGATGGGATGCTTGGGGAATTGATGAAGTTCAAATTTCATGTCCCAATAATCAAAATGTTATATGGTCACATGGACCAACAGTTTTAAATCCTATAAACCCAGTTTATCCATCAATTACAACTGATTATATTGTAGTAATTTTTGATTCTTTATCAAATCTTGCATTAGATACAGTTAAAGTTACCGTTATTCCAATTCCGAATCCTGATTTAGGTGCTGATACAAATGTTTGTGATTATGGAACAAATCATGCAGTTTTTGATGCTGGTGCCGGTTATGATACATATCTTTGGAATACAAATGCAACGACTCAAACTATAGATGTAAATATTACAGGTACTTATACTGTTACTGTTACTCAAGGAAATTGTTCAGGTTCTGATACTGTGAATTTAACTATGAGTCCTGTTCCAACTGCTGATGCAGGTTCTGATGTTAATATTTGTTTAGGTAATAATACTATACTTACTGCTGTTAATATTCCTGGGGCATCTTATATTTGGAGTACAGGTGGAATTACTAATTCAATTACAGTTAGTCCTACAATAACAACAACTTACTCTGTAACTGTATCATTGGGTAATAATTGTCAAGATTATGATTCAGTTGTTGTTAATATTTATCCATTACCTCTTGTTAATGCTGGTTCTGATATGAATATTTGTAATGGAGATACTATTACTTTAACTGTTAATGGAGGATATTCTTATTTATGGAATACAGGAGATATTACTTCAACTATTATTATAAATCCAAATACAACAACAATTTATTATGTTACTGTTACTGATACAAATGGATGTGTAAATTATGATAATGTTAAAGTAAATGTTTATAATTTACCTTATATTACAATTATTTCTGATAAATCTGCTGTTTGTATTGGTGATAGTTTTATTCTTACTGCAAGTGGAGCCGATACTTATTCATGGAATACAGGTCAAATTGGTTCAATAATTTTGATAAAACCATCACAAACTGATAAATATACTGTTACAGGAACAGATGTAAATGGATGTAAGAATTGTGAAGATATTATTATTCCAGCTAATGATTGTTCAACTTTTTTCATGCCTAATGCATTTTCACCTAATAATGATGGGATGAATGATTTGTTTTGTCCAATTGGGAATTTTGAAGGAATTGCTGAATATAAAATAGATATTTATGATAGATGGGGAGAATTAATTTATTCAACTATTGATATTAATAATGGTTGGGATGGTACTTATAAAAATCAAAATGTTCAAATTGGAGTTTATACATATCATCTTTATTATATAACTGTTTGGAATAAAGAATTTAGTAGAATTGGGACAGTTACTCTTATAAGATAAAAAGAAATAAATTAAACTTTCAACCAATTGATAATGACAAAATAATAAGACGAATTAAAAGTGCAATAAGAGAATATTCAAATTTAATTGACAAAAATATGAATGAATAAATTAAATGAATATAATGTAGTGATAGTGTTCGTTTTGATTATAGTAAAAATAGTAAAATTTAATTTTATTTATATAATAATTTAATTAAATCTTCTGTGATTATTGTAATTAATTTCTTATTATTAATTTCGATATTAGGTATATTTCGAATAATTGAAAAATTTTCACTTCCATCAATTATTAAATTTTCAATATGAATTTTTATTTCATCATCTTGTTTATAATGATCTTTTAATTCATTTACAAATTTCACACAATCAACACCTTGTTTATTATTATATTTTATTACTTGAAGTTCTTCAAATTTTTTATCTTTTTCAATTATTTCTTTTTCAATTATGAAATACCACAATTTCTTTTTTGATATTTTAATATTTTCTAAAAATGAAAATGCACTTTTAGCTTTGGTGTTTTTAGGAAATTTTGCAACTCGTCCAATTAAATTAACATTTTTATTTTTATCTGACATTAAACAATATATTCTTTTTTTTATATATATATTTATATATTAAAGTCTAAAAAATATAAAAATTTTTTAAATTAATATATAATAAATATGGACACAAAAGAATTTATTGAAAAAGCTATAAAAAAATATGGTAATAAATATGATTATTCATTAGTTAAATATATTAATTCAAGAACAAGAATAAAAATAATTTGTCTTGAACATGGAATATTTGAACCAACACCAAGATCTCATTTATATGGACAAAATTGTCCTTATTATGGTAAAAGACAAAAATACAACACAAAAGATATTATTGAAAAATTTAAATGTGTTCATGGGAATAAATATGATTATACTTATGTTAAATATGAAAATTGTAAAATAAAAATAAAAATTTATTGTAAAAAATGCAAAAAATTTTTTTATCAAATACCTGATTCACATTATAATCAAAAAAGTGGGTGTCCATATTGTGCAGGAAAAAATATAGATAATAGTATATTTATTGAAAAAGCTAAAAAAATACATGGGAATAAATATAATTATGATAAATGCAAATATGAAAAATCTAATATTAATATAAAAATAAAATGTAATAATTGTGATACATATTTTTTACAATTACCAAATAATCATTTAAGCAAAAAATGCAATTGTCCAAATTGTTCTTCTAACAAAAAGAAAACAACAATAGATTTCATAAAAAAAGCAAAAGAAATACATGAAGATAAATATGATTATTCTATGGTAAAATATAAAAACAGAAATACTAAAATAAAAATTATATGCTCTGAACATGGTATTTTTGAGCAAAAACCATCTAATCACATTTATAATAAAAATGGGTGTCCAAAATGTGGAAACAGAAATAAAAGATTAAAAACAATAAAAAGAATTAAAAAAAATAAATTGAATGGTAATCAATTAACTCCAAATTTTAATCTTGATGCTTGCCGGTTATTTGATGAAATCATGAATGAAAAAAATATTCACATCCAACATGCCAAAAATGGTGGTGAACATCATATTAAAGAATTAGGGTATTGGGTGGATGGGTTTGATAAAGAGAATAATGTTGTTTATGAATTTGATGAAAAATATCACAAATATCAAACTGAAAAAGATTTGATAAGGGAAAATGAAATTAAATTATTTTTGAAATGTGAATTTATTAGAATTTCATAAATAAGGTATCAAATAGGACAATTATAATTTTTTCCAACCTTTTAAATGATGAGATGGTAGTTGGTTAAATTCTCCATGTTGATATTTTAATATTTTCTAAAAATGAAAATGCATTCTTCGTTTTGTATTTTTTGGAAATTTAGTCATTTATGGATTTAGTAATGATTCATTATGGGGAGTTTGAAAAATGATTTTTTTGAATGCTGCAATATATCAACTTCAAGATAGTTTAGTTTAAATTCTTAAAAACTTTTTAAAGAAAAATTATTATATATTCTATATGGCAGAAAAAATAGAATTAAATAAAGAATATATTTTACAAAAAATTCAAAATATACTTAATAAGAATCATACAATTCCTGAAAAGAAAAAAATGAAAGTATCAGAAACATGTGTAGCAATGGCATGTCCAATATGTGGTGATTCTGCAAAATATTCAGGAAAACATAAAAAAAGAGGCACATTATATTGGAAAAATCTTCATTATATTTGTTTTAATGAAGGTTGTTCTCATTCAATAACATCTTTTTTTAAATTATTTGAAGAAGAAATTGATATTGATGAAAAAATTAAATTATATAATTATATTGATGAAAATACTATTGTTTCTAATATTAATAATGATTATATTACAACAGAAATGGATAAACTCATTGATGTAGAGGATTTTATGAATTATTTTAATAATAGAAAAAATAGTTGGTTATATGATGTTAAACCTATTGAAAATAATTCTCACGTAGATCAATATTTAAAATATTCCAGATTATTAACTAACACAAATCAGATTTATCAAGGTATTTATAGAATTATAAAAAATGAAAAAACTGTATTTGAAACCAGAGTTATGATTTTAATGAATATGAGTTTATCAACCAATAAACTTCTTGGAATTCAATTAAGAAATTTAGAAAGTAATAAAGATAAAAGATTTTATAAAATTGTTGAATTTGAGGAATTATATAATTATATGAATCAAACACCATTAGATGAATTAGAATCAATTAGTTATAATAAATTAAGTCATATATATAATATTCTAAATATTAATTTTGAAAACCCTGTTACAATATTTGAAGGATTTATAGATAGTTTATTTTATTCTTTTGGAAATTCAATAGGTATTATAGGAACAAATAGTAGTGAAGATTTATTAAATTTTTTTATGAATGTTGATAATGAAATTAAATTACAATTTTTTTTAGATAATGATGTAGCTGGATTATTATTAGCAACTAAAATAATTAAAAAATATCCAAATTATAAAGTATTCTTATGGAATAAATTATTTGAAAAATTATCTGAAAAGAAAGGTTATAATGCAAAAGAAAAATTAAAAGATATTGTAGATCTTAATGATTTGGTAATAAAATCAAAGAATAAAAATATAGCTAAAAAATTAAAATTAGATAAATTTTTTAGTCAAGATGAATTTGATCTTTTATATTTAAATAAAATTATTGGAGAAAAAGATAAAAATGGTAAGACACAATGGAATATAAAAAATAAAAACTTATAAAAAATATGGGAAATATGGAAAAAATTAACAATTTTAATGAATCAGAACTTTTAAAATTAAAAACTGATATAAATAAACAACTTAAAATTATAGATAAACAACTTAAAATTATAGAAATAGACAAAATTGATACAATTAAAAGGAAAGATAGTGTAAAAACTAAAACAAAATTATGTGAATTAACATCCAATGATAGAATATTTAGTATTGGGGTTTCAAATAATTTAGATGTATATTTTATGGATTATTGTGATATTAGAGGATATAATGATAAAACAGATTCTGATTATCACGATATAAGTGTAAGACATAAAACAAAACCATATGGTATATCAACATCAATACATAAAGATGAAAGTGAAAAACATTATTTTACATCATTTCATTCTATTATATGTTTCTTTACATTAAACCCAGAAACATGGAAAGAAGATTTACAAGAATCTCTGATATATAAAATAAAACAAGAAAAGAAGCATTTGAATGAAGATATTAAAAATTTAAAAAATCAAATAAAAACTATAATTAAAAGTGAAGATAAAATTAATGATTATGTTAGTAAACTTTAATTTTAAAATAAAAATTTATAAACAAATTTTAAACAAATAAATAATTTATTCATATAATTTTGTAGTACTTAAATGGACTCAAAAAATAATTAAATTTATTATGAATAACTTAATAACAGATATTGTACAATATCTAAAACAAACCTACCAACAAAATCAAAACATTATAGAAGATTTTGAAAATAAAAATTTCAAAACAATCTATCAAAAAACCAAAATTTCTTTTATAAATGAATTTCAAGGAGAATTAGATAAGATTTATTATAATAGTAGTAATGAAAAATATCTTAAACCTTTAACAAACAGTCAAAAAAAATTATTTAAAAAAATATATAATTTAGCACCAAAATCATATCTTGGTGGATTAACTTTTATTCGTAGAGAAAATACATTAATAAATAATATAAATAATGTTTCCATTAATTTATTTTATCCGAATATTATTAAATTATATCATCAAAACACCATAAATTTAAATTGGGATGCTGCATGTTATTCTTATTTAGTTGAAAATTATAGTATTATAAAAAAATCTTTAAATAAAAATGAATTTCATTTATTTAAATACATAATTAATTATAGATTTGGTATTTTAATGATAAATATTCAATTTAATCAAATAAATGTTCAAACAAATATTGCGGCATTTGGAAATACATATTTAGGACATATGTTAAAATCAGATTTTTTAGAAGATATGATATACATTGATACAGATGAAATTTATTATTATAATGATTATACAGGGGGAATATTAAATAAAATTATTAAACTGAATGATAATTTATTTGATTTAGAAATTTCTACTGAAAATAAAACTATATTTTTTATCCAGAAGAAAAGATATATGATATTTGATGATTTGTCTCAAGTGAAAATCAAAGGGATACGGATCAATAAAGACAAATATATTAGAAATCAAGTATTTAGATTATATAATAAAGATAATAATTTTAATAAATCTTTTCCCATTCCAACAACTATTTATAAATCATATTATTTAGAAGCTAAAAAAATTATGGATAGATTAATAAAATTAAAAAAGATCCTTAATTCCTAAAAGTCAAATAGTTAAAAAACAAACAATTAACTCTTTTTTCTGCTTTAAAATATAAATATATACTTATATGAAAATTAGGAAATTTCTATTTGGAGTACTAATTGCAATATCAGCTTTTGCTATTGCTATTAGTGCTGCATATTTCTCTATATTTGGATTAAGTAAGATTTATGCAGGTGCGTTTACTTCAGTTATTATAATGGCTGCATCATTAGAATTAGGTAAATTAGTAGCTACAAGTGCATTACAACAATATTGGGGAAAAATAAGTAAATGGTTAAGATTTTATGTTATTATTGGTATAATAACATTAATGTTAATTACATCAGCTGGGATTTATGGATTTTTAACAAATGCATATAAACAAACATCAAATCAATATCAAATATCAAATAAAGAAATTTCTATTGTTGAATTTAGACGAGATAGATTTAGTGAAGAAAGAAAAGAAATTCAATTTGAATTAAAGATAGTTAAACAAGATATTAACAATAAAAATTTAACATTAGCGAATTTAAGAAACAATACAGATACTATTATATCACAATATATTTTTAATAAAAGAATTAGAGAAACTAAAAGGGAATTAAATGAACTTGTTAATTATAGAATAGAATTAAATGAAAAATATGATATAATTTCAGATTCAATATCTAATATGGAAATAAAGATATTAGATTTGAGTAGTAATAATGAAGCTCAAGTAGAATTAGGACCACTCATTTATCTTTCAGATATAACAGGATTTCCAATGGATAAAGTTGTAAATTGGTTTACATTATTAATTGTATTTGTATTTGATCCAATGGCAATATCTCTAATTTTAATATTAAATACTATTTTTTTGAGAAAAAAAGATAAACCAAAAGAAAAAGAAAAAGAAGAAATTGATGAAATTATTGAACCTATTTCACCAATTGAAGAACCAATTGAAGAACCAATTGAAGAACCAATTGAAGAACCAATTGAAGAACCAATTGAAGAACCAATTGAAGAACCAATTGAAGAACCAATTGAAATTATAAACCAAACTTCTATTGCTATTAAATTTGATAAAATTCAAGAAGTTGAAATAAATAATAAAAAAAGAGACTATATTAATAAAATTACCACAAGAGTTAGAAATAATAATAGAAAGGATTAAAATTATTATTTTTGATTTTCACCATATTTAAAATCTAAATACATTAAATGTCCTTGTGGAGGTCTCATTGGTTGAACTGAAACTAGTCCATCAATATATTCTGTTTTTTTCTCAATCATTATTTCTTCATAATCATCTTTTGATATAGTATCAAAAAAATCTTTTTTATTTAAAATATCTTTAAATTTTAAAATTCTTTTTCTTTTTTTAATTCTGTCTTTGGGTTCTACCATTTGTCCATTTGCAATAGTAGATACTGATACTTTTTTTACTATTGGAAATAATTCATTTTTTGTTTTATCCATATATATTATATATTTATTTACCCCAGTTAGAATTTCTAATATTTGAAATTAATATATATCTTGATGAACTACACACAAACTAAAGATTTGTGTGTTTCACGTTTCATAGACTTCTCCAACGAGAACGCCTCACCGTATTTTTGTTTAGAGTCCGATTTCTGTCCCAGAAACAGACTTAAATATTTTAATA
>Ga0222628_1000490_pt1 | contig 16520 bp, 7 predicted proteins | sample AntAcemetageno95_FD_179860 | JGI IMG/M metagenome (GOLD analysis project Ga0222628, IMG submission 179860) | Saline water microbial communities from Ace Lake, Antarctica - #95 | ecosystem: Environmental > Aquatic > Non-marine Saline and Alkaline > Saline | place: Antarctica: Ace Lake | collected...
TTGATTCAGATCCAGCTCGCGCAAAATTGGTGGGTGCCGAATTCAATGTGCCTGTCGCTCGGGACTACCAGGAACTTATACAAGCCAGTGATGCTCTGTTTATCACCTGCCCCACCAGCTACCACTTTCCGTATGCGCTTGAAGCCTTAAATGCGGGAAAACACGTTTTTATTGAAAAGCCTATCTCTGTCACACTGGAAGAGGGCCAAGAACTGGTAGATCTGGCTGATAAAATGAATTTGAAGATTCAGGTTGGTCATGTTGAGCGCTTTAACCCAGCCCTGGCGGCACTTGATGGTGTTGAGTTGGCCCCCCAGTTCATCGAGGCCCATCGCCTGGTTCAGTTTGTTCCTCGGGGAATAGGCAACCCCGTGGTTCACGAAAATATGATCCATGATATTGACATCATTCTCTCCCTGGTCAAAAGCCCGGTAAAAGATATACAAGCCAATGGTCTGGCGGTGGTCTCTGACCTGGCTGATATCGCCAATGCTCGTCTGACTTTTGAAAACGGTTGCGTTGCCAACGTGACTGCCAGTCGCATCTCTTTGAATCCCATGCGTAAAATGCGTATTTTTCAGCCTGAACATTATATCACCATCGATTTTCAGAAAGGCTCCACTGAGATGTACCGCCTGGTCCAAAGCGATATCGATCCTGGCGGAAATCAGGTCATTCCCTTGGAGGGCTCTGACAAAGCAATCATTTATACCAACAAGGACTTGCCAAAACGAGATGCCATGTATGCCGAACAGGCAGCTTTTGCCCGAGCTATTGCTGAAGATACCACACCCCTGGTCAGTGGTCGCGATGGTCTGGAGGCCTTAAGAATTGCGGAACGTATCAACGAACTTCTGCAGGCCCAACAATAGCTTCTGATCCAAAAAATTTCTTGATCGTCGCCGGTGAAATATCCGGAGATAATCATGGAGCGCCCCTGATGGCAGCCCTTAAACGGCTTAACCCCGAAAACTCATTTTGGGGGCTCGGTGGTGATAACATGGCCCGCGAAGGGTTGGATAGCCTTTTCCACGTCAAAGACCTTTCTGTTACCGGTTTTTGGGAAGTCTTGAAGCATTTTTTCTTCTTCATGAAAGTTATGGGTGATGTGGTTTCTCAAAGCGAACAACGAAAACCAGATGCAGCCATCCTTCTGGATTATCCTGGATTCAACATACGCCTGGGACTCAAACTCTCGGCCTTGGGTATACCCGTATACTATTATATCTCACCCCAGGTATGGGCTTGGAAAAAGGGCCGTGTCAAAACCATGCGGCAATTCATCAAACGCATCTTTGTGATCTTTCCTTTCGAGGTTGAATTCTACAAAGACCAAGGTATTCCAGTCAGTTTTTCCGGGCACCCCGTGGTGGAAAAGGATTTTGCCCTGGGTACCAGAGAAGCATTCTTCAAAGAACAGGGACTGGACCTCAACCGCCCCCTGGTTGCTCTCCTCCCCGGCAGTCGCCGAAATGAGCTGGAGCGACACATTGAGCCCTTGATGGACGCCATCAGCATATTGAAGAAGGAGAAACCAGAGCTACAATATCTCATGGCCGGACTTACCTCCCTATCCCCCGCTTACTATGACTCGTTTTTAGAAATTGAGGACCTAACCCTACTGCAGGATGATCCCTACCCTATCATGGCCTTTGCCGATGTGGCTATCGTGGCCTCAGGGACCGCCACGCTTGAGACTGCATACCTGGGAACCCCTCTGGTCGTTTTTTACAAGGTCGCGCCTATTTCCTACCTTATCGGTAAACTTCTGGTTGATATTGAGCATCTCGCCATGCCCAATCTGATCGTTGGCGAAAGGGCCATCCCTGAATTAATACAGGGGGATGCCACAGGGAAACAAATTGCGAAGCATACACTGGAACTCCTGGACAACAGCACCTCAAGAAACGTGATGCTTAAAAAGCTGGGGCTTCTACAAAATGCCCTGGGACAGCCCGGTTGTGCCGATCTTATTGCTACAAAGATCATTGAGGAGCTCGATTCGTAGTGGCTCTTTCCCGAATAACCCAAACCAGAATATCTCGGATTGCCAAACGAATTGGCGGTCCTTTGGTGAACCTTATTGGTCGAAGCTTGCGTCTTGAGGTCCATGGCTGGACACGCTTAAGTTATTTTGTTAAGACGGGCAAACCGGTGGTCTTTCAATTGTGGCATGGAGACATGTTCATCAGCTGGTATCTAACAGCCCCTTTTAAACCAGCAGCAATCGTTAGTCAAGCCGGCGACGGAGATATTGCCAGTGCAGTTTTGGAGGGTTTGGACTATATCACCTTTCGTGGTTCCAGCACCCGAGGTGGCCGAAAGGCATACATGGGGATGATCCGCCACTTAAGAAAGAGAACAATAAAAGTCTCGGCCTTTGCCTCCGATGGTCCTAGAGGTCCTCGGCGGGAGATGAAGCCAGGGACCGTGGTCACTGCCCAGCATCTTGATGGATATGTGGTCCCTGTGGCGGCAACTGCCAAGTGGGCGCTGCGGGCCCGCGGTTGGGATAAATTTGCGATCCCCCTGCCTTTTTCTAAAGCCGTCGCTAGTTTTGGTGAACCCATCAAAATCAATAAACGGCTGAAGAGCGAGGCTTTTGAGGTTGAGCTTCAACGGGTAAGCGACCTGTGCAAAGAACACCAAGACCAACTCGATAAAACCTTCCGGGAGTAAACGTGAATCTTCGGGATTACTTATATAAAGCAGCCTGGTTTTCTCCAGTCAGAATTCTTCTTTCGTGGATATATGGCAGCATCATTTTTAGCCGCAACCTGCTTTATGATCTCGGGATTTTTTCGACCATTCACATTAAAACTCCGGTGATTTCGATTGGTAACATCACTGTGGGGGGAAGTGGAAAAACCGTCTTAACCCAAGCGCTGATCGAATACTATATCTCCCGCAAAATGACCCCTGCAGTTTTATCGCGTGGCTATGGACGCTTGTCCAAAGGGTTGCTTGTCGTGGCTGATAAATCGGGCTTGAAAACCAGCCCACAAGCAGGCGGTGATGAGCCCTATATGATCGCCCATAATTACCCGGGAGTCCCCGTTCTGGTTTCTGAAGACCGTGTCGCTGGAGCCCGCTATTTGGAGCGACATTTTGAACCGGATGTGATTCTTTTAGACGATGGTTTTCAGCATCGTAGAATGGGTCGCGCTTTCAACATTTTGATTATAGACTCGCCTGATCTTGCTGCCGAAAAGCTACTCCCAAAAGGGCGCCTCAGAGAACCTGCCTCCTCCCAAAAGAGAGCCGATATCGTCCTCTTTAGTAAAGCTGGAAATCGCGTCGAGACCACTTTTAGCCTGAACCTAAAACAGCTTCCTCAAGTCACAGATATTGACGGCAACACTCTGGCTTTGGATCACACCATCACTGACTTGGGGCTCTTCGCTGGTATCGGAAATCACCAGCATTTTATTGACGGTATCTTGCACTTCACCCAAGCGCTAAAAGCGCAGCTAAACTTTCCCGATCATGTGACGTATGGCAAAGCTGAATACACCCAGATCAGACAGCTAAATTGCTCGATCCTGGTAACAACCCAGAAGGACATGGTAAAACTTGATCCCGATTTTTGTAGAGAAAATAATATTTATTATAGCACACTAAAGGTTGATCTTCCCAGCTCCCTGCTCGAACGGTTAAAGCAGAACTTTAACTAATTCTTTACTTTTCGATATTTCACTTTAGCCTTACTTAATCACACCTTAGGACCATACTTGACACCTCTTTAGACCTTCGCAAGTGATTTTATGTCTCCATTTACGCACTTTGCTGGTTTTTCTACAAACCCAACTTAAACACTAATTTTCTACCCGAACCCGTTCATCCCGAGCCCTTAAAGTGACTTTTATCACACAGATACAGCGTACATGGCTTTGGGGGAAAGACACTTAAAACCAAGTCTGTTTCCCTTTGTACTGGCTGCCTATTCATCGAGCCTGGGGAAAACGACACCGGTCTCGCAAGCCCTTCAAACAAGAGGCCTGTTCGATGGTGCTTTTTAATCCTACTGCAGCATCTGTTTGTGGTAAAGGTGAAGCTCGCCTCAACCTGAACTCCAATGCTGTCGATCCTCGAATTTTTATGCTCAAGACTCAAACCCGACTTCTTCTTCTAAGTCAAGATAGAAAATCTAACTCCATCACTGGACCTCTCTTCCAGGGTCAAGCCCTCTTCATATCCAAGGCCAATGGTCGCGTCGGGCTGATTCATTGAAGCTCTCTTACCGTTAAGAGTGAGACCTGTTGGCGACTTGAATTTCATCGTGTAAAGCGGGCTTGTTAATTTTCATCTTTAGTCAAAATAGCACGCTCCATTATTCTCAGCTATTTCTGTTTCTTGGTTCGTATTATTCTCTCTCTCAAGGCAAAGTAATCGGTTGGTTTGAAGCATATTCTTTTAGATTGTTATTGTCGAGCCAGATCGGAATACAAAGGCAATGAGGGACTATGACTTTTTACACCTTGGAACAACTTTTACTTGAGTATCCCGGCAGTGAAAAGAGCTTTCCTTTTGATGCCATTACCGCTGTTTTCAAAGTTCGCGGAAAGATGTTCGCCTTGGCCGGGATCGAGAATGATCCCGTCTCTGTAAACTTAAAGTGTGACCCTGAGGACGCCTTGATCTTACGCTCTCAATTCCCAGCTATTAGACCAGGGTACCACATGAATAAAGATCACTGGAATACGATCATCCTTAACGATTCTCTCGAGCTGGATCTGTTTAAAAAGTTAGTGAGTGATTCATATGCTTTGGTTGTTAGCAAGCTCACCAAAAAGGTTCAGACAGACCTGAAGAACCAAACCTAATCCCTACCTGAGTCATGCGCATATGTCATTCGCAAAAACTTGAGAATGGTCACTTTATTCTTACAGGCCTCATTTTATTGTCCTGTTAATCCGACACCCCAACCCTCTCGACACCATTATATATTAACACAAGTCCCATAATAATAATATCTTAATGGGGTTGTTTTACACTGGCACGACCTTTGACATATATATAAGGATTATGGAAAAGTATACTTACCACCATTTTTTTAGCCTTTGTTGGGTCACTTGCAATCCAGAATGTCGTTTGTTTGCTAAAAACTCTCTCTCGACCTCCCACAGGCACCCCTCACCCTAAGGAGTTTATCCCCTGAAAACCACAAGCCTTTCTCCCGTCGAACACTCAGCAACCAGAAGACCTCTCGCTTATATCTGGTCTCATCTTGTCGCCCAAAGAGGGCACACAGCCCTACTGGCTTTACTAACCACCGTTCTCCTGCCTTTGGAGGGATACACTGCTGAATATTTTACGGGTAAAGTGTGGAATGATTTAAACAAGAATGGTATCGAGAATGCTGGCGAGCCCGCCATGCAAGGAGTATCGGTTACTGTGGATGGTGTGGAAAAAATCACTGATGCCAATGGAGAGTGGACATCGAATGATCTTAGTCGCTGGACTAATTATACTGTCACTTTTTCAAACATTCCTTCAGGTTATATTTTTAGCCCACAAGATCAGGGGGGCGATGACGATATTGACAGCGACCCTGATCCAGTTAGTGGAGCCACAGGTAGTTATAATGCTGGCCGCAATACAACCACTGCGAATATCGATGCCGGAATTTATTTACTTGTAACAGAGATGGATGTTCAAGGTGGATTCTTAAACCAGAGTATCTTTGATGGTGACACATCACCGAGCATTATGGATGATACCTTTTTTGGCAATGTGGATATTGTCACGGGAACGGCACCTCGAACCTACACGATTCTAAGCACTGGTGACGGAGCAATTGAGTTAAGCGGTTCCCCCATGATAGACATCTCTGGTACCCATGCCGCGGACTTCACCGTCACATCCTTGCCTGGTTCTCCTATCGCCGGTGGAAACTCCGATACCTTTGTCATCACGTTTAACCCCAGTGCAACCGGAAGCCGCACGGCCACCGTATCTATCGACAATAATGATACCGACGAAAACCCCTATACTTTTGCTATCCAGGGAACGGGAACAGCAACCCCTGAGATCGAGATATTGGGAAATGGAGTGGTCCTCTATGATGGCGACACCTCCCCTTCAACTTCTGATGATACAGATTTTGGCAGTGCTGATATATATGGCGGTGTTACCACCCACACATTTACGATCTACAACCTTGGTTCTGGAGCCCTGACTCTCTCCAGTAGTCCCAATATTCAAATCACTGGATCCCACGCTTCTGACTTTTCGGTGCAATCACAGCCGGCGTCCAATGTGGTTGCTTCCCAAGGGGGGTCTCAAACCTTTTTAATTTCATTTGACCCAATCACAACAGGCCTACGACAAGCGTCGGTCTATATCACCAGTGATGATGGCAATGAAAGCCCGTTTACTTTTACCATCCAGGGAATGGGTACTATAAATCCTGAGATAGATATTAAAGGAAATGGCGTAACAATCATGTCTGGTGATCTCTCCACAACAGTCACCGATTCAACAGACTTTGGGAGTTCTCAAGTAGGAGACACCCCCCTCATTGTGACCTATACGATCTACAACACGGGTCCAGCAACCCTGAACCTCTTAGGCTCCTGGCCTCTGGTTCAGATCAGTGGTACCCATGCAGGTGATTTCAGCGTTTATACAGCGCCTTCTAGCTCTATTTCTCCTGGAGGTAGTTCCATTTTTCAAATCGCCTTTGACCCCATCACTTCAGGACAGCGATACGCCAATTTAACCATCGACAATAACGATTTGAGCGAGTCCGGTTATACATTCGCCATCAAAGGAACGGGGACATACTTCACAGCCCCCCTCGTCGAGATCGATGTCCAGGGCAACCTGATTAGTATCAATGATGGTGACAGTAGCCCCAGTCTTTCTGACGGGACAGACTTCGGCTCCATTTCTGTTGATGGCGGCTCAACCAGCCAGACCTTTTCTATTAAAAATACGGGTACTGAAGATCTTGTTATGACGGCCAGCCCATTGGTTGGTATCGCTGGCGCTCACGCTGCCGATTTTAGTGTGATCCAACAACCAAGTTCACCAGTAGCCCCAGGTGGTACAGTGACCTTTATTGTGGCCTTTAACCCGTCTGCCGGTGGCTCACGCTCAGCATATATAACCATTGAAAACAATGATGCAGATGAAACACCTTATACCTTTACGATCAGAGGGTCCGGTTTGACCTCTCCTGAGATACAGATCACTGGAAATAGTGTTGAGATCGCCAATGGTGATAACACACCCGTGCTTTCAGACAGCACCTATGTGGGCTCAGTTACAGCCAGTCTCGGTATTGGTTATGTGACCTACACCATTAATAATACGGGTAGTTCAACCCTGAATCTGACCGGCTCTCCGCTGGTTTCTATTCTTGGCAGTGCCGCTGCTGAATATGCTATAACCAGCATGCCTTCAGCTTCCATCTCTGCGGGTGGGAGCAGTTCTTTCGTCGTCGCGTTTGACCCTTCTCAGGTTGGGGCTAGAGATGCTGCCCTCTCCATCACCAATGATGATAGTGACGAATCCACCTATTCCTTTTCAATTCGAGGTAACGGTACGGGACCGGGTTCGCCTTTGGTTTGTGCGCCGAACTTCTTTCACATTTTTGGTGATAACGGAACTATCGCTTATCTGGATGCAACCACCACCCCCTATACTTATACGACCATTACTACAGCTGGCTACAGTATTAACGGACTGGGCTATAACCTGGAAGATGGTTTAATCTATGGTTTTGAAATGGATGGTAATGTTGCTGGGAATAAGATCGTTCGGATTGATGGGACTGGAACCATCACTGTTTTGAATAGCGTAAGCATTCCTTATGAATCCTGGCGGGCAGATTTTAACGACAGCGGGGATATGTATTTCTGGAATTCCAACGGAACCGCGATCTCCATTTTTGATGCCAGCGAGGGAACCGTCACCAGCCAGAACACGGGTGGAACAGATTGGCTACCCATCGATATGGCCTATCTTGACAGCAATGGTAAATTCTATGGGATCCATGTTACCACGCTGTATATCTACGACCCGGTCACTAATAGCGTCAGCACAGCACAGATCACTGGTCGCCTAGCAGACGAATATGCAACGGGAACCAATAGCATCTACTATGGTGCCTGTTGGACTGCTAATGATGGCTATTTATACTCGAGTAACAGCCAGAGCGGACGCATGTACAAGATCAATGTCAGCAATTATAAAAGCGTTTTTGTGGGTCAGGCCCAGGCAAATCTCAATAAATCGGATGGTGCTTCTTGTCCGCTGGCTGAAGCACCTCTGCCAACCACGGGAACCGTGGGAAACTTTGTCTGGATCGATGCAGATATGGATGGTATCCAGGATGCCGGTGAGGGTGGCTTAGCTGGTGTAACCGTGAGTTTGTATTTCAGTGATAATTCGTTTGTCGCGTCTACAACCACCGCCGCCAATGGCAGTTATAGTTTTCAAAACCTCGCACCTTCAGGGTATTATTTGATCTTTTCCGGCGCACCCACTGGTTTTAGCCTAACAACACAAGACCAGGGGAGCAATGACCTAGTGGATAGCGATGCCAACTCAACCACGGGAAAAACAGCTGTCTTTTTCATAGAGGTTGGACTCATCGAGGAAGCCCTTGATGCGGGTTACATTTCCACGGGGATGGGAAATTTTGTCTGGAAGGACCTGGACCAAGATGGTGTTCAGGACACTGGTGAGCCTGGCGTCCCAGGTGTCACGGTTCAGTTGCTTTTGGCCAGTAATAGTTCTGTCCAGGCGACAACCACGACCGATGCCAATGGTAAATACTATTTTACCAATGTCAGCCCCAACACCTACAAAATGAAGATTAGCAACCTGCCAGGTGGTTATGTCGTTTCTCCCCAGAATGCTGGTGGAAATGATGCTTTGGATAGTGATATCGGTATCAGTTCCAAGACAACTGCGAATTACACATTGACGTCTGGTATGTTCAACGCCACCGTCGATGCTGGTATTTATCAAAGCACGTCTCCCGAGATCAATATTAAGGGAAACAATGTCAACATCGTGGATGGGGATACCTCACCGTCAACCGCTGACCACACAGACTTTGGTTCCATGTCGGTCGCCTCGGGTACGGTTGTTCGAACCTTCACTGTTCAGAACACCGCTGGTGCAAACCTAACCTTAAATGGTACACCCAAAGTGGTCTTATCTGGCACCCATGCCAGTGATTTTAGTGTGACCCTGGCGCCCGCCTTAACTATCACAGCTGGCAATAGCACGACTTTTCAGATCACATTCAATCCCAGCGCGCTTGGTCTGCGATCTGCCTATGTGAGCATTTCAAATAATGACACCAATGAGAATCCTTATGATTTTAGCATCCAGGGAACCGGTCTTGCTCCAGAGATCTCCGTTAAGGGGAATAATATTGAGATCGTCTCAGGCGATGCCACACCCAGTGCCACTGACAGCACGGCATTTGGTAGCACTGATATTGCCAGTGGGAACATTGATCGCACCTTCACCATCGCCAATGTTGGGTCCTCAACCTTAGCTTTGACTGGATCAAGTCCATATGTGATTATCAGCGGAACCCACAGCGCCGACTTTACGATAGTCTCGATACCGGTTGCTACCATCGCCGGTACAGACAGTACCACCTTTAAAGTGAGATTCAATCCTAGCGCTACAGGTATACGTACTGCTGTTCTCAGCATCGCCAATGATGATTCGAACGAGAACCCTTACACCTTTACGATCCAGGGGACTGGAACCTCATTCCCTGAAATGGCCGTGGAGGGCAACGGCATCGTCATTGTGGATGGTGATCAGACCCCAGCCACAACAGACCACACTGACTTTGGCGGCCGGGATATCATATCCGGCACCCGTGTACGCACATTTACTATTCGAAATACCGGTTCTGGGAATCTCACGCTCACTGGGTTACCCAAGGTTCAGATAACTGGTGCAAATGCAGGTGATTTTATTGTCAGCCAACAACCAGCGACTTCAACGGTTGCCCCTTTAGCAACGCTAACATTTACGGTCACCTTCGACCCCACAACAACAGGGGTTCGGAATGCCAATCTGGTTATCCCAAATAATGATGCTGACGAAAACCCGTATAATTTTGCCATCAAGGGCCTGGGAACATCCACGATTGATGAGGAAATGGAAGTTCTTGGAAACGGCTTGGTCATTGTAGATGGTGATACCAGTCCCAGTACTGCTGATTTCACGAATCTGGGTACTGCCCAAATTTCTGGAACTCCAACAAACAGTACCTTTGTCATTAGAAATGTCGGATACGCTGTCCTCAACCTCACGGGTCCACCACCCTTTGTGGACATCACAGGAACACATGCAGGAGAATTCAGTATCACCAGCAGTCCTGCCAATTCAGTCGGCATCGATAGCGCAACAACCACTTTTGAACTCACCTTTACCCCCACCGGTCTTGGAATAAGAACAGCCACCGTGAGCATCCAGAATGATGACGCAGACGAGAACCCTTATAACTTTGCCGTTCAGGGCACAGGCATCTATGACCCTCATTCTGAATCGGAAATTAATGTTGAGGGTAATTTCATCTCGATTCCTAGTGGTGACACGTCTCCAAGTGCCACAGATGGGACTGAATACGGAAGCGTTGAGGTCGTTGGTGGTTTTAGTGTCAGCCAAAATTTCGTTATTCGAAACCTTGGTACGGACGATCTCGTTTTGGGTGATACACCCAAAATCACAATTGGTGGAGTCAATGCCAGCGACTTTACAGTTTCTGCACAACCGGCATCCCTTGTAGCCCCGAGCAGTACCGTAAGTATGACTATCACCTTCGACCCGTCTGCGACGGGCTTGCGAAAAGCAACTGTTTCCATTGGAAATAGTGATCAGGATGAAAACCCTTACACCTTTGCCATTCAAGGCACAGGCACTACCGTTCCAGAGATCAGTGTCTCAGCAAATTCCACAACCATTGCAAATGGCGACAACTCGCCTGGCTTTAGCGATAGCACTTATTTTGGTGATGTCGATGCGAGCCTGGGAACAGCGTTCGTTACCTTTACAATCAACAACACCGGTAGCTCCAACCTGACACTCACAGGTATCCCCACCGTAAACATTATCGGTGACCATGCTGCAGATTACACGGTGACAACCTTGCCCAGTTCATCCATATCGGCTGGTGGCAGCTCCGACTTTATCGTAGCGTTCGACCCGGCTATTGTAGGCCTTAGAAATGCCACAATCTCCATCACCAGTAACGATGCTACCGAAACACCTTATCTCTTTGCCATTCAAGGTAATGGTACGGGTCCAGGCTCACCCTTGGCTTGTGTGCCTAACTTCTTCCATATCTATGGCAGCAGTGGGACCATCGCCTATCTGGACGCATCAGTTAGCCCTTATGTCTATACAACCATTGCCACAGCTGGTTTTGAGATCAATGGTGCCGGGTACAACCTGGAAGACGGCTTGCTATACGCCTTCAATATGAGCAGTGGCGACTTGGTCAGAATCGACGGAACGGGTACAATCACCACGCTTTCAAGTATCTCAGTGAATTATGAATCCTGGCGAGCTGACTTTAATGATTCTGGCGATATGTATTTTTGGAACGCCACTGGAGACCAGGTCGGTATCTTTGATGCCAGCGCTGGAGCGGTCTCATATCAAAACACCTCTGGAAATACCTGGGACCCCATCGACATGGCTTATCTTGACTCGGATGGTAATTTTTATGGTGTCCAGACAACGACCCTGTATAAGTACAACCCCAGCACCCATGTGGTATCCACATCATCCCTAAGTGGTAAACTCGTAGACGATTACAACGCCACCACAAACAGTGTTTATTATGGTGCCGCCTGGTCTGCCAATGATGGCTATATCTATACGACCAATAGCCAGAGTGGCCGCATGTACAAGATCAACGTCACATCATACGAAACGATTTATGTTGGACAAGGAGAGGCCAATTTAAGCTCCAGTGATGGTGCTTCATGTCCTTTGGCTGCCTCACCACTACCAACCACTGGAACCATTGGAAATTTTGTTTTTCTGGATGCCGATGATGATGGTGTACAGGATGCTGGAGAAACTGGACTGGCAAATGTTACTGTCTCTATCTACGATGCTGATGACACGTTCCTGGGGTCACAGGTCACAGGCAGTACGGGTGCGTATATTTTTGAGAATCTCTCACCCTCCCAGTACTATCTCACCTTCACCAACCCGCCCACTGGTTTTGCTTTATCGGCAAAAGACCAAGGTGGCAATGATGAAACGGACAGTGATGCCGATCCATCAACTGGCAAGACCGATCTTTTCACCGTTGATATCGGTGCTATTGATAATTCTATAGATGCTGGTTTTAAAGCGACGGGTGTCGGTGATTATGTGTGGCTAGATGTGGATGAGGATGGTGTTCAGGATGCTGGCGAAGTCGGTGTGCCCGGTATTAATGTTGAGGTCAAGCTTGATCCTTCTGGGACCAGCGTTGCCACAACCATCACTGACGCAAATGGATTCTATTGCTTTAAGAGTTTGACGAATACCACTTACCGACTCTATTTCACAAACCTGCCTGCGGGATACGTCTTTTCTACTGCGAATCAGGGCGGCGACGATGCACTGGATAGTGATATCAATCCTGCCAACGGACAATCCCCAGCTTTCACCTTGACCACGGGTATGTACAATGCATCCATCGATGCTGGAGTCTATCAACAGTCAGAGCCTGAAATTGATGTCAAGGGTAACGCAGTCAGTATTGCCGATGGCGATGTCACACCTTCCGCCGCAGACAGCACTGACTTTGGATCTATCTCAGCTGTTCTGGACTCTGTGTCTGTAACCTTCTCGATTCTCAATGTCTCTGGTGCTGACCTGACCCTCAACGGCTCACCAAAAGTGGCTATCTCAGGGACCAATGCATCTGAATTCACGGTTACGACCCAGCCGGGACTCACGATCAGTGCTGGCGGCAACACAAACTTTGTGGTGAAGTTTATCCCGGCAGCCGAAGGTCTTCGAACCGCCGACATCAGCATTGCCAATACCGATGCAGATGAGAACCCCTACAACTTCAGTGTCCGTGGTTTTGGCTTGGCCTCTGAGATCTCCATCTCCGCCGGTGGCCATGGCATCAATGACGGTGACACTGTGGCTGACTCAACAAATCTGACGGACTTTGGCACCGAGGATATTACAACAGGTAGTCAGGCCCACATTTTCAGCATTCTGAATACGGGAAATGCCAACCTGGTCCTGACTGACCCCTCACCCCATTTAACCATAACGGGAACCCATGCCTCTGATTTCACGCTCACCAGTACGCCTGTATCCCCTGTGGCATCAAACAGCTCAACGCCTTTCACCATTACCTTTGATCCAAGTGCTGAAGGCTTGAGAACGGCTCTTGTGTCTATCGAGAACAATGATATCGATGAGGACCCCTTCACGTTCGTGATTGAGGGTGTTGGATCTGCGACACCAGAAATTGAACTCCAGGGAAATAGTGAGTTCATCGCTGATGGTGATGTGAGTCCGACGACAACCGATTTCACTGATTTTGGCAGTAAGGACATTCTTTCTGAGACACAGATACATACCTTCACCATCCTTAACTCTGGTAGTGGCGCATTGTCACTCACGGGGAATCCAGTCATCGCGTTGAGCGGTCCCCATGCTGGTGATTTTCTGGTAAGCACCGAACCAGCCAGCACCACAGTCACGGCGAGCGGGGGTACGGTATCATTTGACGTGACCTTCAACCCCACATCGGTTGGATTGCGAACAGCTGTTATAAGTATAGCTTCAGATGATGCTGACGAGAACCCGTTCAACTTTGCCATCCAGGGAACCGGTGTGGCCAGTGCTGAGATCGATATTCTTGGGAACAGCCTCTCCATCGCCAATGGAGATCTTGTGGCTAGCGTTCTAGATAGCACCTTTTTCGACAGTACGATTGTCGACTCTGCTTTCTCGATCACGTTTACCATAGCCAACCATGGAAGCGCAGCCCTGAATTTGACAGGGGCCTCTCCTTATGTGACCTTTAGTGGCGACCATGCTGCTGATTTTAGTGTCACTGCGATTCCTAATGCATTGATTACTTCTGCCGGTGGGACGACCACCTTTAAGGTCACCTTTACCCCTTCCGAAGAAGGTGCTCGCAATGCTATTGTTAATCTTTCATCAGACGATAGCGATGAGAACCCTTACACCTTTGCCATTAAGGGTGTGGGTCTACCAACCCCTCAACCAGAACTGACGCTTATCGAGTCTGTTGATCAATCTTTTGCAGCTCCTGGTGACACGCTCACCTATACCGTGATTTATAACAATGTCGGTGTGGGTATAGCCACCAGTGTTGTGGTGGATCAAGAGATACCAGACAAGACCACCTATATCACCAACTCTGCAGCAGGTGCTGGGATGGTCATTGTCTACAGCCATGATTTAGGATCGACTTACAATTCAACTCAGACCGCCCCGGTTACACACCTTCGTTATCAGAGAACGGCAATCTTACAACCGGATGGGATTGGAACCGTCACCTTCAGGGTTACCGTTGATTAGCTATAACTCTTTAAAACATGATGATAAGCCGGGTGAGAATCCGGCTTTCATTTTTATCTATTCTGTGGATTAACTGGTTGCGAGAACTCTCCCCAAAATTAAAATTTGTCCATGAGACCCGTTGACCGACCTCGAAGGCTGAAAACAGAAGAACTCCAACCAGGCATGTATGTGGAATTGCCGGGTAGTTGGGTTCAACATTCCTTCGTCCGGGGCTCTTTTCTAATTAAGGATGCTGGGCAAATACAGAAGATCAAGCGCAGTGGGATCACAGAAGTGGTCTATAGCCCGGCCAAAAGTACATTTAGGCCCGAGATTTCTAAAACACCGACATACATAAAGGTCGAGACCCCTAAAAAGGTTTGGGACCCCCCTTTAATGCCCAAGGATTTTTCGGCTATCTTAAATGATTCTTCGGTCGCCCCTGAACGTAAGTCCCGCTATATCTATGACGCCTCTCTGGATGTCATGAACAAGCTCCTTTCAGAACCTAGCGTCGACAATATCACCCAGTTTAAAGAGGGTGTTTCAGAGATGGTCGACCACATTCTCGTAGATGATGATACGGCTGGCTGTCTTCTCAATATCACGTCTCATGACTACTATACCTTTACCCATTCAGTGAACGTCGGTATCTTGTCTATTTTATTGATTAAAGCCTTATATGGAAAATCAAGCCCCCATGACCTGCATGAGCTTGGAGCGTCTTTCTTTCTACATGATATCGGTAAGGTAAATGTCCCTGAGGCCCTGATAAACAAACCTGGGCGCTTGAATGATGAAGAGTTACTTGTCATGCAGGAACATCCCCTGAATGGCTACCAGATCCTTTCAGACACAGACCACCTGAGTCCTGAAAGTAAAATTATTGTGATGCAACATCACGAACGGAATGATGGTTCGGGATACCCACAAGGATTGTCAGGCAATGAGATTCATATTTATGGTCGTATTTGCTCAATTACAGATGTGTTTGATGCCCTCACTTCAGAACGCTCCTATAAGCCCGCCCATTCTCTTTATGAAGCCCTGCGCATCATGAAAGGTGAAATGCGGGATCATTTCAGCCCAGAACTTTTTGGTGAATTTGTCGGTCTATTCCGAAAATAGCCGTTTTAACAAAAGGGTCCACATTATGCGAAAATTAATGTTTTTGCTGTTTGCTGTTCTATTTATCACATCCATCAATGCCGATATAGCCCCCGGGGGAACCATGCATGGCTTTACGCTCATAGAAAAACGTTTTGTTAGTGAAGTCGATGCCGAATGCTATTTGTTCGAGCATAATAGTTCAGGAGCTCGCCTGTTCAAGATTGCCAGTGATGATGCGAATAAAACTTTTTGTATCAGCTTTAAAACGGTTACTGAAAGCGATGCTGGCACCCCACATATCCTAGAACATTCCGTTTTGAACGGTTCCAAAAACTTCCCCGTGAAAAGCCCTTTTGATATTTTGTCCAAGGGCTCTCTCAATACCTTTCTCAACGCCATGACAGGCTCTGATATCACACTCTACCCCGTCAGTAGCATGAATGACAAGGATTTTCAAACCTTGATGCACATCTACCTGGATGCAGTATTTAACCCGCTTATTTATAGTGACCCCCGTATCCTGGAACAGGAAGGCTGGCACCATGAGTTGACCCACACCGATTCTCAGGTGAGTTACAAAGGTGTCGTTTATAATGAAATGAAGGGTGCTTTTTCCAGCCCAACTCGTGAATGGGGCTACTGGGTAGATAAAAACTTATTTCCAGATACTCCTTATCGATTTTCTTCTGGTGGTTATCCCAAAGAGATTCCCTCTTTGACCCATGAAGCATTCTTGAATTTTCACCGCAAGTATTATCACCCCTCAAACTCTTATATATTTCTATATGGCGATGGCGACCTGTCTGGTGAGTTGGCCTTTATCAATGCCGAATATTTATCCAACTATACCAAGCCTGATCAATTGATCAGCATGCCCA
>Ga0222628_1000492_pt1 | contig 16501 bp, 10 predicted proteins | sample AntAcemetageno95_FD_179860 | JGI IMG/M metagenome (GOLD analysis project Ga0222628, IMG submission 179860) | Saline water microbial communities from Ace Lake, Antarctica - #95 | ecosystem: Environmental > Aquatic > Non-marine Saline and Alkaline > Saline | place: Antarctica: Ace Lake | collected...
GAAAGATTGTCTGAGATAGCTTATCCTATCCAACTTCCTATTGGTGCTGAATCAGAATTTAAAGGTTTGGTAGATTTGATTGAAAAGAAAGCCTATCATTTTGAAGGAAATTTTGGTGAAAAAATAATTGAAGTAGAAATTCCAGCTGATTTAAAAGAAAAAGTAGAGGAATACAGGGCTCAATTAGTAGAAAAAGCTGCTGAAGCTAACGATGAGTTAACAGAAAAATATTTAAGCGGGGAAGAACTAAATATTGACGAAATTAAAGCTGGTATTCGTGCTTTGGTTTTAAAGAATGAAATGTATCCAGTTTTATGTGGTTCTGCTCTGGCCAATATTGGCGTACAAAATATGATTGATGCTGTTATCTATTTTTTACCATCTCCGTTAGATGTGCCACCTATTATGGCTACTGATGCTGATGATGAAGAGAAAAAAATTGAAAAAAAGGCTTCTGATGAAGAACCTTTTGCAGCCTTGGCTTTTAAAGTTGCCACTGATCCGTTTGTTGGTAAATTGGTTTTCTTTAGAGTTTATTCTGGTGTTGTAAAAGCTGGTTCATATATCTTTAATGCTACTAATGGCAAAAAAGAACGTTTAGGACGTATCGTGCGTTTACATGCTAATAGCCGTGAAGAAATTCAAGAAGTTTATGCTGGAGATATTGCTGCTGCCATCGGTTTAAAAGAAGTTACTACTGGAGATACTTTGTGTGATGAAAATCATCCAGTTATTTTGGAAAAAATGACTTTCCCAGAACCGGTTATTTCAGTTGCGATTGAGCCAGCTTCAAAAGAAGATCAAGAAAGGATTGGTATGGCTTTGCAAAAATTAGCTGAAGAAGATCCAACTTTTAGAGTTCATACTGATGAAGAAACTTTGCAGACTATTATTGAGGGTATGGGTGAACTTCATTTGGATATTATCGTTGATAGAATGAAAAGAGAATTTAAAGTTGCAGCCAATGTTGGTGCTCCTCAGGTAGCTTTTAAAGAAACTATTAAACAATCAGCTGAAGCAGAACACAAATATGCTAAACAGTCTGGTGGACGTGGTCAGTATGGTCATTGTTGTTTGAGAGTTGAACCACAAGAGCAAGGTAAAGGTTTTGAATTTATTGATGAAATTAAAGGTGGTGTTATTCCTCGTGAATATATCCCAGCTGTTCAAAAAGGTGTGAAGGAAGCTATTACCAGAGGTATCCAAGCTGGTTATCCAGTGGTAGATGTAAAAGTTACTTTATTTGATGGTTCATATCATGAAGTTGATTCTTCAGAAATTGCCTTTAAAATAGCTGCTTCTATGGCTTTTAGAGAAGCTTGTAAAAAAGCTAAACCAATAATTTTAGAACCAGTAGAAAAAATAGAAGTAACTACTCCTGATAAATTTATGGGTGATGTAGTGGGTGATTTGAATGGTAAACGTGGTCAAATAGAAGAAATGTCTGACAGAGGACAGTTGAAAGTTATTAGAGCTATGGTGCCTCTATCATCTATGTTTGGTTATGCTACTTCTTTACGTTCAATGACTCAAGGACGTGCTAATTACAGCATGGAATTTGATCATTATGCTGAAGTTCCAAACAATGTTGCTCAAGACATTATTGATGGTAAAAGAAAATAAGACCTAAAAATTATAGATTTTTAGACAAACCCTGCTCAATGAGCGGGGTTTGTTGACATAATGGGTATTTTAAACTATACTAAATTATACTTATTAAATTTTAAAAAACTAAATATGAAAGATTTTTTAAAGAATTTTGCGATAATTTTTATATCCTTACTAGTGATTGCTGGTGTTTTGAGTATGTTTGACGTGGGTTCAAAAGTACAAGTAGAAAAAATTAGTATTGCTAATTTTGTAGAAAAGATAAATAGCCAAGAAATAAAGAGAGTAGAAATAGAAGGGGATATTTTGAGGGCAGATATGGGAGAAGACAGAGTTTTGGAAGCTAAAAAAGAATTAGGAGAATCTTTTGGCGATATTATGAATAATTATGCTGTAAGTGAAGAGGTAAAAAATATTTTAGATGTAGAAGTAAAAGAAGAAAGTTCAGCTAAATTTTGGGCAACAAATTTATTGCCAGTTTTATTACCACTGATAATTATTATTGGTTTTCTTTATTTTATGACCAGAGGTGTTCAGGGGGCAAACAACAAAGCCATGGGTTTTGGGCAAAGTAATCCTCGTCAAGCTAAAGATGATGATAAGAATAAAAAAACTTTTAAAGATGTAGCTGGTGCCAAAGAAGCCAAAGAAGAATTACAAGAAGTGGTAGAATTTTTAAAAGATTCAAAAAAGTTTGTAGCCATGGGAGCCAAAATTCCTAAAGGAGTTTTGTTAACCGGTACTCCGGGTACGGGTAAAACTTTGTTAGCCAAGAGTGTGGCTGGAGAAGCGGGTGTTCCTTTTTTCCACATGTCTGGTTCTGAATTTGTAGAGATGTTTGTGGGTGTTGGGGCAAGTCGTGTGCGTGATTTATTTAATAAAGCAAAAAAGGCTGCACCAGCAATTATTTTTATAGATGAAATAGATGCTGTTGGTCGTCGTCGTGGAACAGGTTTAGGCGGTGGTCATGACGAGAGAGAACAAACTTTAAATCAGATTTTAGTTGAGATGGATGGCTTTGATCCTCATCTAGGTGTAATAGTTATAGCAGCCACTAATCGTCCTGATGTTCTAGATCCAGCTTTGCTTCGTCCAGGTAGATTTGACAGGAGAGTAGTAATAGATTTGCCTGATATAAAAGACAGAGAAGAAATATTAAAAGTTCACGCCATTGGTAAGCCAATGGTTGAGAAAGTTTCTTTGCGTAATGTAGCTGAACGTACGCCGGGTTTTTCTGGGGCTGATTTAGCTAATCTTTTAAATGAAGCAGCTATTTTAACAGTTCATAGAAATAAAAAGAAAATAGAAGAACAAGAAATTTTAGAAAGTATTGAAAAAGTAATGTTAGGACCAGAGCGAAAGAGTAGAGTTATTTCAGATGAAGAAAAAGAAATGACTGCCTATCATGAATCTGGACATGCTATCGTTGGGCATCTTTTACCAGATTGTGATCCAATTCGTAAAGTTTCTATTATCTCTCGTGGTACAGCTGGAGGTTATACTTTAAAAATGCCAGAAAAAGATAAACATTATAAAACTTTGTTAGAATTTAAAGATGAATTAGCTATGATTTTGGGTGGTTATGTGGCTGAAAAAATGATGTTTGGTGATGATCATATTTCCACCGGTCCTTCTTCTGACTTACGTCAAGCAACTGCTATGGCCAGATCCATGATTATGAGTTACGGTATGAGCGAAAAATTAGGACCTCGTACTTTTGGTAAAAGAGAAGATATGGTGTTTCTAGGACGTGAAATACATGAAGAAAGAGATTATAGCGATAAGATTGCCGAGGAGATTGACGGAGAGATTAAAAAATTAATAGAAGAAGCTAAAGATAGAGCGACTGAAATATTAGATAAAAATAAAGACAAGATGAAAAAGATGGTAGAGGTTTTGTTAGTAAAAGAAGTTATAGAGCAGGCAGAAATAAAAGAGATATTGGAATAAAAATAAATAATAAAAAACCGCCCCGAAAAGGGCGGTTTTTACTTTTTGTAATTTTTGTTTTGTGCTATAATATAAATACTAGCTTTGCGAGTTAGTTAATTTAACATTTTTAATTATAATAATATGAAGGAGCCAAATTATTTTGAAGCAATTACGCATGCTTGGCGTTTGGTTTGGAACAATAAAATCATCTGGATTTTAGGTATTTTAGCTGTATTTGTTGGTCAATTTGGACTAGGGGATTTTATTGGGAAAATGTGGATTTCAGCAGAACAAGTATTATCAGTGCCAGGTAGTTATACTATGTCTTTGTTAGTATTTTTGCCAGTTGTATTTGTTGGTCATTGGGTTTATTTTCTGTGGTTTTTGGTAATAATGAGTTTGGTATTAGTTTTTATAGCTTTTTTAGCTGTCACAGCGCAAGGGACTTTGATATCTGCTTCAGGGGAATATTATCACGATAAAAAATTTGGCAAGATTACTAAACATTGGCAAACCTCTCTTAAAAATTTTTGGGGTATTTTAGGTATTAATGTTTTGCAAAAATTTTTATTAGCTAGTTTATTTTTGTTAATGCTGTATGTTTGGAGATATTTTTATCAATCTGGGTTTGCTGTAGCGCCATATATGATTGTTCTAGATATAACAATTGCTTTGTTTTTGGGCTTACTTATTTCAGCAGTGTCTGTTTATGCTTTGGGTTATAAAGTGATAGAAAATAAAAATTTTGTTGAGTCTTTGCAGTCTGGTTTTAGGTTGTTCAAAAATCACATGTTAGTTTCTTTGGAGTTAAGTATTCTATTGATGTTTTTAGGATTGATTTTAGTATCGTTTATGTCTTTCGCTGCAATTATTGCCTTTTTACCATCCCTATTGGTTTGGTTTTTAGCAGCTGTCTCTGCTTCTTACACTTTGGTTATGTTAGGTTTAGGTTTTGGAGTTTTATTTTTCTTATTTATTATTATTTTATCAGCCGGTATATTTAATGCCTTTGTTATTTCAGCTTGGATGTATATGTTTTCACGTATGCACCATGAAGGAGTGATAAGTAAATTAAGACATACAGCCCAAAGGATAATCCATATATTCAAAAATTAATATGTCTGACTTTAACAATATAAGTGATTTGTTGGGAGAAAAAAAAGCTGACACTTCAATTATTAATCAAAGTCCAACTGCGAAGTTTGGCCGTAAGATGACGCAAATATCTTTGAAAGAAAAAGAAAAAGAAGTGGCTGAAAAAGCTGCTAGTTTAGGTTTGGATTATCAGGATTTAGCAAGTTTTCCTGTTTCTACAGAAGCTTTAAGAACTATACCTGAAAATATTGCTCAAGATAAAAAAGTGGTTTGTTATTATTCTTCTCCAGATTTAATTAAACTTGGTACTTTAGAAAAAAATCAAGATATTGAAGACTTGGCTTTTCAATTAGGTGAAAGACATAGCGCTAAAGTTGATTTGTCTTTAGTTTCTCAAAATAGTTTGAGTCATGTTTTTAAACTTTATAAAAATTTACCGATTATTAAACCAATTAAAAAAGAAATTAATATAACAGATGAAGAGTTAGAAAAGTATAGTGCTGATGTTTCTGATTTAGATAGTTTAAAAAAACAATTTGAAATTGTGAATATTACTGATATTTTAACTTTGATGGTAGCTTCGGCTTTGAGAATGGATGCTTCAGATATACATGTTGAGGCAGAAGAGCACGGGATAATGGTTAGATATCGTATTGATGGTGTTTTGCATGAAGTGTCAGTATTACCAATAGACCAGTGGAAGAGATTTATTTCTCGTATTAAGCTTTTGGCTAATTTAAAAATTAATATCATAGATAAACCCCAAGATGGACGGGTGACTTTAAAATTAACCAAAGGAGATGTTGATGTTCGTGTTTCAACCATGCCGACTATTTATGGTGAGAGTGTGGTTATGCGTATTTTACATACTGCTGATAAGGGTATTACTTTTGATGAACTAGGTTTAACTGGCGAAGCTTATATTAGATTAAAAAGAGAAGTTGAACGTCCAAACGGGATGATCATGACGACTGGGCCAACTGGTAGTGGTAAGACAACTACGCTTTATTCCATTTTAAGAACTTTGAATAAACCAGGAGTAAAAATAATAACTCTGGAAGATCCGATTGAAATTAGAATGAAAGGGGTTAATCAGAGCCAAGTTGATGCTAGCCATAATTATACTTTTGCTAAAGGCTTAAAAAGTATTTTGCGTCAGGATCCTGATATTTGTATGGTGGGGGAAATTCGTGATTTAGAAACAGCTGAAATAGCTATCCAGGCATCTTTGACTGGTCATTTAATGTTATCTACTATTCATACGAATGATGCATCAGGTGCTATTCCAAGGTTTTTATCTATGGGAGTAAAACCATTTTTATTAGCTCCAGCTTTAAATGCTATTATAGGTCAGCGTTTGGTTAGGCGTATTTGTCCACATTGTGTAGAAGAGCAAGAATTAGATAGTGCCACTTTGCAAAGAGTAGGAGAAATAATTGAAGGGATGCCAGAAAAAGAAAAAGAAAAATTAGATACTGCTAATTTAAAATTTTATCATGGTAAAGGATGTAAAAAATGTAGTGGTCTGGGATATAAAGGTAGAGTTGGTATATATGAAATTTTTGCCATGAATAAAGAAGTAGAAGATAATATTTTGAGTGGTAAAGTTTCGGAATATGCCATCAAAGAGATAGCTATCAAAAATGGAATGGTAACTATGGTGCAAGATGGTATTTTAAAAGCTTTGGATAAAATAACCACAATAGAAGAAACATTTAGGGTGGCTGAGTAGTTTTGTTTAAAAATTTTTAAAAATTTGGTATAATATATACAGATTAAATAACTAATTACTTATTTATGATTGCTCGTCGTTTTGAAACAAGGAGTTCAAACGAACCTCCAGTGCGTTTTTATCGCACCATTGCTATTTCTTTTCTTTTTTTGACCATAGTTCTGCTAGGGCTAGTGGTTTTTATGATTTCAAAAAAAGTAGAATTAACTATTTTGGCTAAAGAAGATCAAAAACAAGTTAATGTATTGATTAACGTTGGCGGTGATGGAGTAGAGGGTTATGTTACTTCAACTCTATTCGAAATGTCTGATAAGTTTTATCCAACTGGCACAAAAAGCATAGATGATATTGCTATGGGTGAGGTGGTGCTTTATAACAAAATGGACTATGATCAACCGCTCGTCAAAACTACACGTTTATTATCAGCTGATGGGGAACTTTTTAGATTAAAAGAAAGAGTGATTGTTCCAGCTGGTGGTGAGATAAACGCTGAAGTTTATGCTGATGAAGTTGGTGGAGCAGGCGATATTGGACCAGCTCAGTTTACTATTCCAGGTTTATCATCTCAAAGACAGGCTTTTGTGTATGCTGAAAGTAAAATGAATATGTCTGGTGGAATAAAAAAAATAGGTGTTTTGAGCATGTCTGATTTGGAAGCTGCCAAATTAACTTATACTCAGAGAGTTAAACAAAGCTTTTTAGATAAATATGGTTTTGAAGAGGGCGAAGTAGCTTTAGAAATTTTATCTCAAGATGTGGAATCAGATGTTCAGGTGGGTGATGAAGTTAGCGAGTTTAATTTGAGTGGCACGAGTCAGATAGTAGCTGTTTATTATGATTTTGAAGATTTGAAAAAAGTTGTAGATGAAGAAGTTTTAAATAAAGTTGATGAAGATTTAGAAAAAGTTTTATTAGTTGAGGGAGATACTAGCGTTTCTCTAGTTTCATATGATTTGTCTGATAGCATTGCTCAGCTTTCAGTTGTGCAAGATGTGTTGGTTACTTTGGATGCTAACGCAGAAAAGTTATCAGTTAACAATATCGCTGGAAAGAGTAAAGATGAATTAGAAAGATATATTTTAGGCCTTGATCATGTTGTTAGTGTTGATGTTAAATTTTCTCCCTACTGGATGAGAACCGCTCCGGGAGTAAGCGAAAGAGTAAAGATTCTGGTCAAAAACGTAGAGTAGTTGACAAGTTTTTGAAAATATTGTAATTTACATTATAGGTGATTGAAATGGCTACCAACCATTTATCCATGAGGATTTCTAAATTTTTAGAATTAAACCTATTAAAATGAGTGTCCCGAGTTATCGGGAAAATTGGGTGGAACCGCCAAAATAAAATTATGGCCCCAATACTATTTATTAGTATTGGGGTTTTAAATTATAAAATAATATAAATATATGGAAAAACAAGAATTAAAACGTCATTCAATGGCGCATGTAGTAGCCGCAGCTGCTTTTAAACTTTATCCAAATGCTAAATTTGGTGTGGGTCCAACAGTTGAGAATGGTTTTTATTATGATATAGATTTTGGAGAAACTATAACTGAAACAGATTTAAAAAAAATAGAGAAACAAGCTAAAAAAATGGTTAGCCAAGGTTTAAATTTTGAAAGAGAAGAAATGGATATTGATGAAGCGATAAAATATTTTAAAAATTTAAACCAAGATTACAAAGTAGAGTTGTTAAATGATTTAAAAGAAAAAGGAACTACAAAAATAGGAGAAGAAGAATCAGTTGCTGTAGAAAAAGTTAGTATTTACAAGACTGGTGATTTTGTTGATTTATGTCGTGGTCCACATGTTAAAAATACCAAAGAACTAAATGCTAAAGGTTTAAAATTAAATAAATTAGCTGGTGCTTATTGGAGAGGTGATGCAGAGAATGCTCAGCTGCAGAGAGTCTACGGTTTGTATTTTGACAATGGAGAAGAATTACAAAAATATCTTGAATTATTAGTTGAGGCTGAAAAAAGAGACCATAAAAAACTTGGTAAAGAGTTGGGTTTGTTTAGTTTTCATGATGTAGGTCAGGGTTTTCCATTTTTTAAACCAAACGGTACTATAATTTTAAATGAATTAATGAGTTACTGGAGAGAAGCTCACGACAGGGCTGGCTATGGAGAGGTTAGGACTCCAGTTATTTTATCTCGTAAATTATGGGAGCAGTCTGGTCATTGGGAAAATTACAAAGAAAATATGTACACAACCGTGATAGATGGTGAGGATTATGCTATTAAACCGATGAACTGTCCGGGTGGGATGCTCTTATTCAAAGAGGATTTGCATTCTTACCGTGATTTACCACTTAGATGGGCGGAAGTTGGTTTAGATCACCGTCACGAGCTCTCAGGAGTTTTAAATGGGTTATTGAGGGTTCGCGCTTTTTGGCAGGATGATGCTCATATTTTTATGAGACCGGATCAAATTAAGCAAGAAATTTTAGGCGTATTAAAATTAGCTGATGAAATGTATTCTACTTTTGGTCTTGATTATCATTTAGAACTTTCTACCCGTCCGCAAAAATCTATAGGAACAGATGAGGCGTGGGAATTATCGACCAGGGGTTTACAAGATGCGTTAGAAGATTACGGACGAGGTTATCAGTTAAATGAAGGTGATGGAGCTTTTTATGGACCAAAGATAGATGTCCATGTTAAAGATGCTTTGGGGCGTACTTGGCAGTGTGCTACTATTCAGTTAGATATGAATTTACCAGAAAGATTTGACTTAAATTATATTGATGAAAAAGGAGAAAAAGTCAGACCAGTTATGATTCATCGGGTTATTTTTGGATCAGTCGAGAGATTCTTTGGTATTTTAGTAGAACATTATGCTGGAGCTTTCCCAACTTGGCTTGCTCCAAAACAAGTGGCTTTGCTTCCAGTTTCAGAAAAACATGTTGAAGGAATGAAAAAAATAAAACAAGAATTATTTGATATGGGTATCCGGGTTTATACCGATGAGGCTGATGAGACAGTTGGTAAAAAAGTAAAAAAAGCAGTATCACAAAAAATACCATATATTATAGTAGTGGGGGATAAAGAGCTAGAAGGTGGTGAGTGGACTGTCCGAGTGAGGGGGCAAGAAGAACAATTGCAAATGAGTAAAAAAGATTTTGTAGAAAAAGTTTTGGGGGAAATAAAAACAAGAAAATAATAAAAATAAAAAGACCTTGCTAATAGCAAGGTCTTTTTATTTTTATCTAGATTCCCATTCTTTGATCAAGAGGATCTCGTGGTTTTGCTTTTTCAGTCGCCCTTGTTTCGTGTCCACGGCCTCCTGTTAGAGGGTGGGTTAGCTCTAAATATCCTTGATATAATTCGTTTAATTCAGTTGTTAATTTATCAAATTGTTTAGTGTCTTGCAAATCAGGTGTTTTTGTTAATCTTTTCATCCATTTGCTATATCTCCTTTGTGAAAACCAGCCTTTTGGAGCATTTTGGTCAATATCCCAACTTATGTTATAGTTATTTTTTAATTGTTGTGCTGTTTGTTCTAAACTAGCATATTTAGCTTCAGCTTCTTCGTTAATTTTTATTTCATTGCCTAAATTATATTCAGCTTTAACCTCTGCGTCTGTATTTGCTTGACCTTTGTCAAAAAAATCTTGGATAGTGTCTTTACCTTTTAATTCTTTTTCTATTTGATCTGCTTCTTGACGGGTATTTAAATAAGCTTGGTAATCAGGGTGTTTTTTAAATTTAGTTTTTTTTGCTCTACTTTCTTTATTTATTTTTTGGAATAGTTCGCCGGCTTGTTTTCTTATTTTTTTCATTTCGTTTTCAGATTCTATGATTTTAGCCTCGTTATCAGTGATAGGTTCTACATTTATTTCTTCAATAGCTTCTCTAACCGTTCTTTTTTTGTGTAATTCTTTTATGGCCCCACTAATAACCTCATCTTCTTCTGAAGTCATATCCTCTAAACTTTCATCAATCATATTAGATAATCTAGCTTGCTCACCAGCTTTTCTAGCGCCTGCAGTAGCATCGTCTATGATAGATGGAACTTCATGTATTTTTTTGCTAACATCGAGGTCTCTTGCTGTTGGTTCTCGTGTATCTAATTTTTTAGCTAAATTGCCTTCCATATATTTAAATTAAGGATTAAATTTGGCTAAAACAAGCCAACTAGAACATTAATATATATCTATCATAGCACATTTTTGTCTTTTTGTCAATACGTACTTGACTTTTGTTAGTGTTTGTGGTAAATTAATTTGTTATTCCATAGATCTAAAAAAAGAAAGGAGGTGGTGATGAGTAATAACGTTGTTCGTTTAATGCCTCCTGTTGAGATGGGGGGTGAAGTAGGCTATAATTTTAAATACGGTTGTTTCGTATTTAAAGTTGAGCCTGAGGAACTTGAAAATGTGGTTTGTTTTGACAATATTTTCAAGGTTGAAAACAAAATTTTTTTTCAGGATAAAATTTTTATAGTGGAAAGAGTAGTTTTTTATCCTGAAGGCCCTGAAAATTCTCCTCTGTATGTTCTTTATCCTTCTGCTTTACCCTCTGGATTTGAATGGGAGGAAAAAACCGTACTTTTGAAAACATCCCTGCTGATAAGGGGCGTAAGCGGGGAAAAGTACGCTTTTAATCCGCCAATTGTGGTGGGTAAAGAAGCAAAAGTTTTAGAATTTAAGAAGAGCGCCTAGTTGTGGGTGTCGGCGCTCTTCTCTTTTTTTATCTTGATTTTTTATTGATTTTATAGTATATTAAACAAACTCAATTTTTATGAAAAGATTTTTTATTCAAACCTTAGGATGTCAGATGAATAAAAACGATTCAGAGAGAATCGCCAGCCTTTTGTTATCTCTGGGTTTAGAAGAAGTATTGGATTATAAACAAGCTGATTTTTTGTTAGTTAACACCTGTAGCGTTCGCCAGAGTGCTGAAAATAGGGTTTTTGGGTTAATGGATAAATGGTTAAAATTAAAAGAACAAAATCCTAATATTGTTTTGGGTATTACTGGCTGTATGGCTGGCAGGGATAAGAATGGTCATTTACGAAAACAGTTTAAAGATGTGGATTTATTTTTTTCTATTGATGATTTGGTATTGTTACCAGAATGGTTAAAAAAATTAAATCCAGGATTTATTAAAAATGATTTTGATGATTTGACTGAGTATTTGGATATTGAACCTGAAAGAAAAAGTAATTTTCAAGTTTTTATTAGTATTCAGACTGGTTGTAATAATTTTTGCACTTATTGCGTGGTGCCTTATGCCAGAGGGAGAGAGAGAAACCGTAGTGTTAAAGATATTTTAAAAGAAGTAAAAGACGCAGTAGAGGCAGGGGCAATAGAAATAACTTTATTGGGGCAGGTAGTAAATGATTATAAGGCAAGTGATAGAGAAGATTTTAGTAGTGATAATCCGTTTAAAGATAAGGATGATTTTTCTGCTCTTTTATGGGAATTAAATCAAATTGAAAAAATAAATCGTATTCATTTTACCGCCCCTGATCCACAGTATTTTAATGATTATCAAATTCAGGCTTTAACATTACCAAAACAAGTTAATTTTTTACATTTACCAGTTCAGAGTGGGAGTAATGAGGTTTTAAAAAGAATGAATCGTCATTATACTTTTGAAAAATATTTGGAAATAATTAAAAAAGTAAAAAAAGTAAAACCAGATATGGCTTTGGCCACTGATATTATAGTTGGTTTTTGTGGGGAGACGGACAAAGAATTTGAGAGCACAGTTAATTTGTTTGAACAATGTAATTTTGATATTTCTTATCACGCTGTTTATTCCGAGAGGAGCGGGACAGTTGCAGCCAAGGCTTTTAAAGATGATGTTCCTTTGGAAGAAAAGAAAAATAGGTGGAGAATTTTACAAGGGATGATGGAAAAAAATACACTTTTAAAAAATCAAAAATATTTAGGGGAAGTTGTGGAAGTTTTGGTAGAAAAATATAAAGATGGAATCTGTTCTGGTAATAGTAGAGAAGGTAAGTTAGTTCATTTTTTAAGTTCAGAAGATATGATTGGTCAAATAGTAAAGGTAAAAATTACTCAACCTCAAACTTGGGTGTTGCGGGGAGAAAAAATTTAATATGGATAAATTGCCAAAAATTATTGCTATTGTTGGTCCAACTGCGTCTGGTAAAACAGCTCTCGGTTTGGATATGGCTAAAAAATTTAATGGTGAAATAATTTCAGCTGATTCTCGTCAAATTTATAAAAAAATGGATATTGGAACAGATAAGCCAGATGGTGTTTGGCAAAAATTTGAAGGTGGAGAAGCGTATTTTGTCGAAGGTGTGCCTCATTATTTAATAGACATTATTGATCCGGGTCAGGATTTTTCTTTGGCAGATTTTAAAGAGCTTACCAAAAAACATATCAATGATATTTTAAAGAGAGGTAAATTACCGATTATAGTTGGTGGAACTGGTTTGTATTTTCAGTCCGTAATAGATAATTTGGATATACCAGAAATTGCACCAAATAAAAAATTAAGACAAGAATTAGAAACAAAAAGTTCGGAAGAATTATTAGAGTTATTAAAAAAGCTAGATGAAGAGACTTACAAAAAAATAGATTTAAAAAATCCCCGTCGGGTGATTAGGGCTTTAGAGGTAGTAATTTTAACTGGTGAATCTTTTGTTAAACAACAAACAAAATCAAAGCCAGAATATGATTGTTTACAAATTGGTATTAAAAGAGATAGGGAAGAATTATATGAGAGAATAAACAAAAGAGTTGATGATCAATATGTTAGAGGTCTGTTGGATGAAGTAGAAAATTTGATAAAACAAAAATATGGCTGGCAATTATCTAGTATGACTGGGATTGGTTATAAACAAATAGGTTATTATCTCAGAGGGGAGATGGGCTTGGATGAAGCTAAAGAGATCTTAAAAAGAGATACACGACATTATGCGAAACGACAACTAACTTGGTTTAAAAGAGACGAGAGAATAAATTGGATAAGAGAAAAGAAAGAAGCAGAAAAATTAATTGAAGAATTTATAAAATAAAAAATCCCTACGTAGATATCTACGTAGGGATTTTTAAAAATTATTGGACTAAACTTATTTCATCAGACAGTAGGGTTATTTCTTTTTCGGTGACACTGTCAGTCGCCTGGATGTGAGGTTTGGTAACCAATGTTTCTTGAGTTGGATTTATTTTTTCTAAAACTAATCCAAAAGATAGTCCAGTAGAGTCAAGATTCAAAGGTAGTTCATCTATCTCCCAAGTGATTTTTTGATTATCTTTATCCCAATTTACAACACCAATTGGTATGTCTTCGGGTTCAATATAACTTACATCCCCATAAACATTGGCTGTTATTTTTATATCTTTTAGCGCGTGATAACTATTGGTCAAAACCCAAGTTATGTTGTGCTGAGTTTTACCATTGTCATTTGTAGCAATTTTGTCTCTTACTTCCATTCCCATATTAGAGTTAATAGTGATAGAAATTGGGTTGGAATTTATTGTTTTTTTGTCACCTTTTTCGTCGATAAAATTTATCTCAGAAGTTATTTTTATTAAATAATTACTAAGTGAGACTAAATCAATATCGTTTGCATCTTTAATAGGTAGAGTCATATCAATGGTTAGGGTATCGTTTGGTTCTATTAAGGCTAGTTTTTTATTATGACGACTACCCCAAATAACTTGCCCTCTTCTGGTGCTATCGTCTAGTTGTATTCCTTGGATATCGCCATCTAAAATATCGTAAACACTGGCCCAATCAAGCATGCTGGAACGTTTTAAAGACGGAGCATCTAAAAGTAATTTTATACTAGCGTCTTTGTATGTCTGTTTGCTAGTATTTTGAACATTTACACTGATGGCTAGTTCTTCACCTGGTTTGCTGTCAAAATCTTTTAGAGATCCGTTGGTAGCTAAATTATATCTAAGGGCGTTACTGTTTATTAGAGTATTGATTTCTGATTTATATATTTCATATAAAACATTAGTTGGGGCTATATAAAATAGGGTAGCTATTATATTTTCGTCTTCGATATTTTCGTCTTCACTGTAAGTACCAGTAAAGGTGTAAATTAGACTATCAGTGCTAGTAGTTTCGCCCATTTGAAGAGTCCATTTATTGTTTTCTAATTTTGGTTTAGAATCAACAATATAAAAATTTTCTGGTAAATTTAAATTAAGTTCAAATTCTTTGTTAGACCAACCTTCTTCGCTTTTGATATTAATTTCATATTTTATTTCGTTGCCCACGGTAGCTTCGTCATTGCCAGTAATAGTAAGTTCATACGGAGTGTTAGTTATTTCAGAAGACAAAGTATTAACTGCTTGTAGTTCAGAATTAAAATTAGTTGGTTTGTAATTCAAGAAAGCGCGGAGTGACTGTTTTTCATTTAATGATCCATACAGATGTCCGGTGATTTTTATTTGTCCTTCGTCATTTGCATCTAATTCTCCCAAGTTCCATTCGTTATTATTATTAGTAGCTGGGACTGAACTATTTTCAAATTCAAAACCATTTGGATAGCGTAATGTTAAAACAGTATTTTCCAGTTTTATTTTTTGGTTATTTTTATAATTTATAAAATAAGTAGTAGTAGCGCCTAGGGCAGTATTTTCTGAACCAGTTATTTCTAGTTTTATTTCTTCTTTGTTAAAATCTTTTTGAGGCATGGTAAAAAAACCAAACCAAGCAACGCCTGCGAATACTGCACCTAAAATTAATAAAGTAAATAAAAATTTTAAAATAGGGTGAGATTTTTTAATCTCTATCTTTTCCATTTTTGTTTTGTTGCCTTTATTATCTGCATAAATAGAACTTAAAACATCATCTATCTCTTTGTTTTTACTAATTCGGCTATCGCTTTTGGGAGTTTTTTTAATAGTTGTTTTACGAACTGGTTTTTTGCGGACAGCTTTTTTAGGAGTTTTTTTAACAATCTCTTTAGTTGAAAATTTAGGTTCTTTGGGCATAATTTTTAGTTTAATTATTTATGTTTAATTATGAAACTCCAGATTTGATCTTTTTTAATATCTTTTTTTTCGATTAAGAATCCATTATTAGCCGTCTTTATATTATTGCCTTTATTCCAGACAGGGGAATAGGTTTCGTCTAGTATTATCTTGCTTTCAAAGTCAGTGTTGTTACCAGATTGTTTTTGAAATATTAATTGATAGCTATTTAATTCTGCTGAAGCAGTAAAAAATTCTGTCCATTTTTTTAAGTTGTTTTGATTGTTGATTGCAATTTTGAAAGGTAGCTTGTATGTGAAGGTGACTTGTGATGTTTGCCCAGGTTCGGTTATTATCCAGTTTCCAAAAGCGGTCTTATTAAATTCGGTTGTTATATTTGTTCCACTTTGAGTATCATATCCGACTGTTTTGACTAATTTTTCTAAATCGAGGTCTTTTTCTACCCAGCTCTCTGGAGCTCTGAAATATTTTTCATCTGGCCACATAAATCCACTGGCAGAAATTAGTTTGCTATCTTGAGGTACATACACTCTGATGTAGTCTATATTTGTTTGACCATATAAGTATTCTCCTTTGGTGCCAGTGTGGGTACGAGTGATGGTGACAGTATCTAATATAGTGCCGTCAGGTTTTATTAATGATTCGTGGGATATATTTTGTTCAATATAGGCGTCGCTTTTTTGTCCTTGAATATTAGTATTTACTACCATTAAATAATCTTTTTCATTTCCAGTGTCTATGATTTTACCAGCCCAACCAAAATCTTCTATTTGTTTTTGAACTTTGCTGTCAGTAAAATATAGTTGAACATCTTTCTCTTCTAGGGATTCATATAAACTAAGTAGTAGTGGTAAAGCCTGGTCAGTTTTTATATTTTCAATATTTTTAATAAAATCTTGAGCTAGATCGCTTATGATTTGTTTTTGTTGTCTGCTTTTATATTTATTTTCTTCGATGTTTGTTCTAATTTGTTGAAGGGCATCTTCAGAAGATAGTGTTAGGTCTCTTTCCTCATCTTTTATCGGTCCAAATACTGTTAATAATTTTTCTAAAACATTAGAATTAATAGCAATAACTCCATCTACTGTTTTTTCTTTTGATTTTTGGTAAAACCACATCATTTTTTGAGCGCTGTCTGGAAAATTTGGGAACCAGTTGGAATCTTGGAATTCCCATCTTTTGTTTAATAAAAGTAATGGAGCC
>Ga0222628_1000493_pt1 | contig 16497 bp, 42 predicted proteins | sample AntAcemetageno95_FD_179860 | JGI IMG/M metagenome (GOLD analysis project Ga0222628, IMG submission 179860) | Saline water microbial communities from Ace Lake, Antarctica - #95 | ecosystem: Environmental > Aquatic > Non-marine Saline and Alkaline > Saline | place: Antarctica: Ace Lake | collected...
TTTACTGCCAGCCAGAGGTCGATTAGACTATCTCAGATGTTTAGTAAGACATTTACGAATTAAACTGTATTTTGGGGAGGAGATTAATTTCTCCTCCTCTTTCCCAGAGGAATAAAAATTAAGTTACTACACTGTATCGATAATTTAATTTGGAGACAAAAATAATGGCTAGAAAGTTTAAAGAAGTTATTAAAGTTAATGAGTTTTATGAACTTGTTTTTGAATCTTTTGACGACTTGCCTGATGATGTTCATGTAAGTATTGAATGTAAAGATGGTTCCAGTACGAGTGTTAAAGTCTCTAAAAAAGCATTAACAGAAACAGTTAAAAATGTACTTGGAGATATGTTAAAATGGAAATATTAGCATTAAGTGATAATGGTTTAGAAGCTATTAAAATTATTTTTGCATCAATATCGATAATAGCCCTTTTTTGTTTTCTTCATAAAATGAATTAATTTCCCAGAGAAATAAAAAATAAGTTATGTTAGTATATTGATAATTTAATTTGGAGAGTAAAATGGAATCGTTATTTGAAGAAGTAGTTGAAAAAATTGGAAAAATAAGAGATGTTGAGGAACTTAGAGAAATTAACAGAATTGCAATTGTCCAACTTAAGTTAATAAGGGATATAAAAGCCAATCTTGTTAATTGGACTGTTGGTCAAACAGTTAAGATGAAACAAAAGCATCAGAATACAAGACCTTGGGACACTGAGGGAAAGATTACAAAAGTTAATTCTAAAACTCTTGGAGTTAATTTCGGAGAGAATGGACAATATAAAGTTCACAAGTCAATGTTGGATTTGGTTAAATAGTTCCCAGAGAAATAAAATATTTATTATATAACTGAAAGTTGATGACATTGTGTTGTCAACAAAATAATAGCCTTATTTTCAGGAGTAAAATTATGAAGGCTAAAATATTGATGGTTATAGTTGTTTTGTTTGCTATGCTTATGGCAGGTTGCAGTTCCATAAATGGTCTTTGCAAGGATATTGAAACTGTCTCGGCATGGGGTGCTAGAACAAGTCAAGACGCTGTTGACAAACAGGAGCAGGCTAAAGTTAATAGAGCCGCTGATTTAGTTTTAGCTAATCGACAGGGAAAATAGATGAGAAGTTGGGGGGTATAGGAAACTATGCCCCTTATTTTTTGGAGAAATAAAAATGAGTACGAATCTTTGTTTTAATGTAAAAAAATGTAAAACTTGTGGTCACTTTGGTCATGTTGAATTTCCTTTTCAGACTAGTACATATTTAACTTATGCAGTATTAGCATTAAAAACTATTGAGGAAAGACTTGCTTTGATTAGACTAACTATTACAAATTATGGTTGGGACAAAGAGGATATAGAAAAATATATGTGTGAGATAGAGGCTTTAATGACAAGTCCTACTCTTGAATTGGGAATGATCTAAGTTCCCAGAGAAATAAAAATTAAATTACTACACTGTATTGATAATTTAATTAAAGGAATAAAAATGAAAATTAAAGAAGGAACGTGTCCGAAATGCGGTAAAAATGGTGAAGATTTTATTACATACCAACCTCACGAAAAATACCCATCGCATGAATTAGAGGACAATTTACATTTCCCGTTTGTTTGTGATAGCTGCGGGTTTGAGGGTTACGAGATTTACACCACCACGTTTGCTGCGATACAGGAAATCACAGGTTTTGGGGAACTCGGAAATCTTTTTCTCCCAGAGAAAAAAAATTATTGGTACACTGATATGAAGATTATATCAAAACAAAATAAATCTTATCCTGATGATACTTCAATACAGATACAAGCTGTATTTAATGATGGTAGTATAATGGGATTATTTAATCTATACCCCAAAAGGGATAGGTTTACCAGATGGTATGAAAATGATACTTATAGCAAAATTTTTAATACCATAAAAGATGCAAAAGAATTTGCAAAAATAATACCAGAAGTAGTTAAAAGAGAAAGAGAATTGCAATATGAGAAGTACAATAGATAATATAATTTGTACTGTTTTAAAATATTAAATAAAAGGAGAAAGTGAAAGAAATATAGTATATAATAGACGAAAATCTTAGATACTGGTCAATTATAAAGCCGCTTATGGTTAGGCGGCTTTTCGTCTTATGTATACAGTATCGATTGTTTATTTTGGAGTGGTGAAAAATGAGTAATGAATTGGCTATTTCTGCGATTCAAGAACATGCGAATGAGCAGAAACTGGATAAGACAGAGCAGCTAATCCTAACTTGTGAGTTTATAACAACTTTAGATAAAGATACGGATTTTAAGAAGTTTTTAATAGAACAAAGTTCCCAGAGGAATAAAAATTAAGTTATATAGATGTTAATTGAAAATTGAATAATTTATAGGGTTGTAGCTCAGTGGTTAGAGCGTCTGCTGACATTTCTTTTTCCTAATTCTAGAAAAGGAAAGAGGCATACTTATCGGTTTAGGAATATGACAGTCCTGAACTAAGTTGTAATGACTTTTAAAAGAGATAAGTTTATGAGTCGGCAGAAGGTCGTAAGTTCGAATCTTGCCAGCCCCAGCTTTTATTGTAGATATTAAATTAGTTATTTAATATTGAACAACGAGTGCGTCACGGTAATATACCGAAATCTATTTACGCCTACAACCCTGAAAGGGGAGAGAATAAAAGAAATAGTTATTAAAATAGTAAAGTTGAATAGCGGCGTGTGAGAAACGCTACCCATATGTGAGATTCCTATTTGGAGTTACGACCACTTAGGTAGGTCGCGGTAGACAATGAAGCTACTAAACGGGGAGTGGTATAAAACGTAACCCTTAACCACAGCAGGTAAAAATCCTGCCTATTCAATTTTATTTTCCCAGAGAAATAAAAATTAGTTGTTAGTAGTATTATGGCAAAGAAAAAACAAATAGCTAATAATTGTGAGATACTTGACTATGAGGGCAATGGTGGTAACACTTGCTCTGATTATTATAATTGCTGTGATTGTGGTGGCATTGATTGTGGTTGTGCTGGCTGTTGGTCATGTAATGCTTGTGAAACTTGTTTAGAAGATAACGATTAGGAGTTGCACTATGGCAAAGAAAAAGAAAAAACATTCTGTTCTTAGGGTAAGAAAAACTATGCCTCCTCCGTCTAAAGTTATCCCAGACAAAAAGAAAAAGAAGAATAAAAATAAATGTAGAGATAAGGTAGATTTCGATGGATAAACAAATAATTATATTAGCTATATTGATTTATATAGCAACAATGATTTGATGGAGAAAAAAATGGAACTTAAAAAAGGTGTAAAAGTTAAAAGTTTAGAGACAGGAAAAGTAGGCACAATAATATTTTATGCCTATTATACCAATACTCCTATGTCAAGAGATTTGGCAGAACATATCCATGTAGAGTATGAAGATGGTACTACCAAATGTGAGAACTTTGATGATATTGTTATCATGGAAAGAGAGAGAACTGATGGTATTTGTATTCAATTTTCTTGGCAAGATGTTAAAATACTCAAGCCTAATTGGACCGAAGAAGAATGTCAACATTCTCTTAATTTTTGGAGACAATCATTCCAAGATAATATGACTCAACACGGTAACGAAGTTTTAAGTGATATTATAACTTAATAGTATTAATAATTTCCCAGAGAAATAAAAATATTATTATCTTGTTATATTGATAATAATTTGATGGAGAAATAAAAAATGAAGATACAAACATTAAGCCTATTGACAAGTAATACCTCTTGTAATGCTGGTTGTCCTTTTTGTGTTGCAAAGATGACCCCTTTCAACAATGTAGGGGAAACTCAAGTTGTTGATATGAAGAACTTTGATACTGCTTGTAAGTTTGCAAAGAATAGCGGAGTTAGTACAGTAATAATAACAAGCAAAGGAGAACCGACACTGAATCCAGAGGAAATAACTCATTATCTGGATAAGTTAGCTAAGTATGATTTTCCTTTTATTGAACTGCAAACCAATGGAATAGAATTATATTCTGGCAAAATAGATCAAGAAATATTAGAAACATGGAAATATCAGGGATTAACTACAATTTCTATCTCTTGTGTCCATTATAATAGAGATAAAAATCAAGAGATTTATGGAAAGAAATACTATCATTTAAGTCCAGTAGTTACTAAACTTCAAAAGTTAGGTTTCTCTATTCGTCTAAGTTGCGTTATGCTTGATGGTTATATTGATGGAGTTATTTCAATCTTTGATTTTGTTCAATGGGCTAAAACATTACAAGAGCAGGTACAAGTAACCTTTAGACCTGTAACTACATCTTTACCACAAATAGATGAAACTGTTAAGCAGAAATCTGTAAGAGAATGGACAGAAAATCATAAGTTAAAAGATAGTAGTTTGCAAGATATAAATGCTACTTTTAAAGTTGCAGCCTCCATAACTCCATTATTAAATCTTGTTCATGGAGCCACAATCTATGATTATCAAGGTCAGAATGTTTGTTTAACTAATTGTTTAACAAGAAGTAAAAATGAAGATGAAGTTAGACAGTTGATATATTTTCCTGATGGTAGATTAAGATATGATTGGGAATATGAGGGTGCAATACTTTTATAATTTCCCAGAGGAATAAAAATTAAGTTATACTGTTGTAATGTTAATTTAATGATGGAGAAATAAAAATGTTAATACTTCTTGTGCTTCATTTATTGGCTATATTGTTTTTTGTTATAAGTATAGTACTTATCATAAGGGAAAACAGATATGACCTCAAAGATAAAGTTTTGCTGGCTGGCAATATAATTATGATTTTTGTAAATATTGCTCTGTTATTGTTATATTACTTATCGCGATAAAAAATTATTGATGGAGAAAAAAAATGGATAGATTTGAAGTAGAAGATAATATAGTCACACAGATACCAAGTATGAGCGGTGAAGGATTAGAAAAAATATATAATCTTATATTTAATCCAAAAGTTCATTATAATATTGAAACAGGAGTATTTGAAGAAGAGGAATAGTTTCCCAGAGGAATAAAAAATAAGTTATACTGTTGTAATGTTAATTTATTTGGAGAAATAAAATGAAAGTTTGGGTATTGCAAATAACTAATTATGAAAATGTTGAATGCGATGATATTAGAATCTTTGAAGATAAGGAATCTTGTGTAGCCTCATTAGAATCTGAATTGGTAAATCTTGAAGAAGGTTTTATGCAAAATCGTGATGATAATGAAGTTATGATATATCGAAAAGATGATATTGACGAACAAACAATACTTCATTTCCAATTCGATGAAAGAAATATCGGAACAAATAATTTGGTAGTTCCCAGAGAAATAAAATAATTATTACTATACTGTAATGTTAATTTAATGATGGAGAAATAAAAATGAGTTGTAAAGGTTGCTTTGTAATAGCTTTAATTTTAGCAAGTATATCCCTTTTTTGCGGAATGAAAAAAGGACAAGAACTTAAACATAAAAATAAAGAATCAATTGTTCACATTAAAGAACTTGATAAAAAACTTTCCATTGCTTTATCTTATTATATTGTAGATATAGATGCAATGATTCAAATAGAATCATCTGGTAATCCTAAAGATAAAAGCGAAAAAGGAGCCAGAGGTTTAGCACAAATAATGAAACCTACTTGGGACGAATGCGTTAAACGTCTTGGAAAAGATTGGAACTATGAAACAGATTGCGAAGATTCTTTTAAAAGTATGGTAGTAGGTAAGTATTATGTAAATACCAGAATACCACAAATGATAAAGTATTATAAACTTCCTGACTCCGATTTAATGAGATTAGCTTGTTATAACTGGGGTATAGGAAATATGAAAAAACTATATAAAAAACATAAAGATAGTTGGAGAGATAATCTTCCCAGAGAAACATTTAATCACTTAATAAGATATGAGAAACAAATAAATAGAAAATCAGACTACATAGAAGAGAAATAAAATGAAAACTATTAGAAAAAGAATAAGAAGTTGGATAAAAAGAAAATTTGATCTTTATGATATAGAAGAGTTGCAAATTGGTGGAAATTGTGGCTGTTGTGGGAAATGGATACCAGATATGATTGTCCCAACTTATTGGACTTGGTGTCTATGTGATAGTTGTGGAAATACAAATAATGTTGATATGAAAAAATTAAGAAAATTTAAGAATAAGGGGTAGTAAAATGGGTTGTAATTTTTACTTAAGAAAAAATGAGTGCACTTGTTGCAATAGATATGATGAAATTCATATCGGTAAGTCGTCTCATGGTTGGACTTTCAGCTTTAAAGGATATGATAAAAATCATTATGAAGATAATGGATTTGATAAACCTATCAAAAGTTGGAAAGATTGGAAAGAAGTTCTAAATAAAGAAGATAATATTTATGATGAATATGGTCAAAAAATATCTCTTGAAGAGTTAGAAGCCCTTATTGAAGATAGAAAAGACCAGCCTAATAATCATACTAAGTATTGCAAGAGCAGAGAACATGATTGTATTAGTTATGTATGGTTAGATGAAGAAGATAATAGCTTTAGAGGAACAGAGTTTAGTTAATTTGTTTATTTCTCCGAGAAAAGCCCGCTGCTCATGCCTTAATCAAGCAGCAGGCTTTTCCATTTTCCCAGAGAAATAAAAAAATGGAGAAATGAATATGGAAAAGAAAAAACAATGCGAAAAAATGGTATTTGGCAATGGTGTTTATAGGTATCGTCAGTGTCAAAGAAATGCTATTATAACTGATGCAGATGGAAAATGTTACTGCAAACAACATAGTCCAGAAGAAACCGGAAAAAGGGTTCAAAAAAACCACACCAAAGCAACTGAGAAATATAGAACAGAACGTAGACAAAGACATTATGGTTATGTAGGAGAACAAGCAATTGATTTTCTTGAAGAAATTGCAACTAAATTAGAAGATAATAAAAGTCCCAGAGCAATGGATATAGTTAAAGAGATAAAGGGAAAAGTAATAGAACTAAGGTTTAAGGGATAAGAAAATGACAGTAAAGGAATTAAGAGAGCAGTTAGAGGGTATTGACGGAGATTTGATAGTAACTATTGAACGTCCTGATGAACCTGAAGATAGACATAATGACAGATATTTAGAAACGGGACCAACAGAAAATGATCCTGCTGATGAATATTTTGTTATTTATTCAGATTAATTTCCCAGAACAATAAAATTATCTTTATTACACTGTATTGATAATTAAAAGGAGAATAAAATGGGAACTATACAGTGCTTAACATTATTGTTCACGATGGGACTTATAAATATAATCTCTGAACAAATTAAAAAATGGAGAAAGTAAAAATGGATAACAAAGTTCTTCAAAAATTATCATTATTACAACATCAAAGAAGTAAGAAATTAATACAAGTTAGACAGTTTGAAAAAGAAGCCCTAGAATGTTCAAAAGAAATTGATGACATCTTAACAACTAATAATTTTCTTATGTCTATAAGAGATATGATACAAAAATTTCAAACTTATAATCTTGAAGAAATAGAAAAAATAGCAATAAAAAATGCTCTTATGGCTTGCGATGGGAACCGTGGAATGGCAATAAAATTATTAGGAATAGGAGAAAGAACGTTATATCGAAAAATTATTAAATATAATATAAAACTTGATGAAAAATATTGGAAACATTATAAGAATAGTAAAGATTATCGTTCCCAGAGAAACTAAAATTATCTTTATTACACTGTATTGATAATTAAAAGGAGAAATAAAATGAAATTAGTATGGGGAAATCATTCATTAACAGTTATAAAAGAAGAAAAAGACCCGATGTTTTATGGAACTAAGGGAAATAAGGGTGAGTCAAGGTTCTTATATCACCTACAGAAAGCCCTGAAGGTCGCTGGCTTTGATTTTATTAAAAAAAGGATGTCATCTGACGGTCATTTAGTTGATGAGATTAAACAGTATCTGAGGGTTAGAAACTTAAAGAAATTAAATAATGGAGATATTTATTGCCTTTACAACAGTCATTGGGCAATATGCGGTCTCAATGATGATTTTAATGAGGGAAAAGCTGTTTTATATGCAGAAAAAGTTATTGATAATTCCCAGAGAAATTAAAAAATAGGGAAATAATTATGAATGATATAAAAAAATTATTAGATGTAGTTATTCCTATAATCAATGAGAACATAGAGTCTATTAGAGAAGCTTATCAGTTAGGTGAATCTCTTGCTATGTATAATAAACAACAAATAGCTGTAAAATATGCCTATCAACAACTTAATAAATTATTACCTGAAGATTTTAGGAAAGATATAACTTTTAGTAATGCTTTGTATCTAAATTCAATGCTTGAGGGTTTGTTAAAAGAGAAATTAAAGTAAAGTATAGTTAGTATTATGGTTTGTTAGTTTCCTAAAACTAACTGGTGGGGTCCAGGTTGGCAATTACCTTAAAATTGTCAGTAGCGAGGTCGCTGTGGGGCAGTTCTATTATAGGACTGCCCTACAACTTTCCCAGAGAAATAAAAAAATTATTACTACACTGTATTGATAATTTAATTTGGAGAATAAAAATGGAACATAAAGTATCTATCAGAGATTATAATGCAGTTGCTAATCAATTAAATATCGGCAATACTAAACAAAAGGCAATGGGTAAAGTAATTGCTCAAACAGTTTTAAACTGCTTGAAATTAAAAAAAGAATATATTGTATTAGATTCTGATAATAAGGAACATTATAATATATTGAAATTAGTTAAAAGAGCAAAGCAAATAGAACAACATAAAAATAATCAACATGGGACACGACAAGTAAAACAATTTACAAAGAAGAAAGAAAATAAAATTACTGAATTGACTCCAGAACAAATTGAAAATTGGAGAAAAGTGCTTTCAGTAAAAATAGGACCTTATGCTTTGATTATGCCTGATAGAGACCTAATAGTTTTTGCCAATAATATGCAAAACAACATAGACAAAATGGAATAATGGAGAAATAAGATGGAAAACAGATATAGACTAACAGGCAAAAATCATATTGTAGAACAGCGGCAAAACGTCGTAGGGAAACAGTTTCTTGTAGCCTGTAGAACAGCTAATCCCCAATGGTTCAAATATGCAAGAATTACAAAGATAATTCAATCTGTTCCCAGTAAAGTTACAACAGGGGTTGTTTATGAAATAGGAACCAATGAAATAGAAGAAAAGAAATGTGAGTTTTGCGGTACAACCATTACAAAAGATGGATATTCTTTTCATTCAGCAGAATGTGTTGATTTAAGAGAAGATGGAAAGAAAAATAATTTAATATTTTATTAGAAGAAAGTGAAAGATTATTATATTATTATAGGGAATAATTTAAAAGGAGAATAAAAGAATGATGAACGTAGCAGTCAACGAATGTCCTAATTGTCATAAAAGAATAGCCGCTATAAGTCTTGAACCACAAATAAAACATCAATATACAGAAATACATTTATCTGCTTATTGTCCTGATTGTGGGTGTCATTGGAAAATAATTTATCAACCCGATAATATAGAAGAAGAATAAATTATAATTTCCCAGAGAAAGCAAAAGTTAAGTTTGATAGTATAACTCATAGAGGATTATATTATGGAAAAAGAACCATTAAAAGAAGCTAATAAGCTTATAAAAGCTCAACAAGATACTATTGATTACCAACAAGAAACTATATCTAAAATAAAGGGTTCAATAGATAATCAATTAAAACAGATGGATATACTTTTAGATATTATAATTGATTTAAAGTTAAAAGAAGAATATTTATTGTTTGACGTTGAAGCAACACAAAGAGAAAAGCAAGTGTTGACTAAATTGCTTAAAGAAAAAGAATAGTAAAATCCCAGAGGAATTAAATTATCCTTACACTGTTATGGCAAAGAAACTTATAAAATCTCGAAGAAGAAAAGCAACAGGTGGATTCTTGGACAAGATAAGACAAAAACACCTTACTCAAGAAGATAGAGAACTTAATTTAATGAGAAGAGAACTCGAAATAAAAATCCCAGACACTGAAAAGAGATTAGCATATATTAAGGCAATGGCAGAACATTGTATTATAACTTGTGAAGTATGTGAAGATAAAGAAAAATGTTTAGTAGAATATAAAGATTGTAAATTCAATCCTGTAAATGGAGGATAAAATGGATAATTGTTGTGATGATGATAGTATGAGTTGTGAAGTAGATGTTTGTGAATGGTGTGGTGAAGCATACGAAGATTGCCAATGCTGTGATAATGAATGGTAAATATTATGGATAAAAAAAGTATTGATATTGCTAAAGAAAAGTGGGAACAATTTGGCGATATACCTGTTAATGATGATGATGAAATAGAACAGAAGTTTGAAGGCTTTGAAGTAGGAACAGATAGAATAGAGATATGGCATTGGTTTGAAGATACTTTTAATGTTTCAGTAGCAAAAGATTTAAGATGGATATAATATTAGCATTAAGTGAAAATAGTGTCTTAGCTATTAAATATGTTTGTATAGCTGCGGTATTAATAGCTATTATTAGATAATTCCCAGAGAAATAAAAAAGTAAATAAAGAAGAAGATGAGTTAGGTAACAGCTTGTGCGAAAAGCTTGTCTGAGATACAAAGGCAATTAGATATATATCCGTAACTCTTATTGCTATAGTGGTTAGCAGTATTCTTAAATGAATACTATTGATGGTTATTACACCATTGAAGCGGATTTGTCGCAAGGTTGCTGGCCTAGTATCAAGTAAGTTGGAATCTTACTTACTTAACTTATTATTTGATGATAGGTTTTGGCAGTTTCCTTAAAAAACTGCCTGTTTTTCTTTCCCAGAACAATAAAAATATCTTTATATCATTGTATTGATAACTTAATTAGGAGATTTAAAATGAACGCTAAACAATATTTAGGCATAATGGAATCTCTTGCGGGTCATACTATATTGCAAAAACCCAAACGTAAAAAAACCCCAATACAGTTGATAAAATCTGGCAATCTCAATAAAAAATGCAATGGTTGCGGGCATAAGAACAAAAAATGTGTTTGTAAATAGCGGTAATTTGATGGAGATATAAAATGGATATGGAAGTTGTTACACTTACAGTAGTTTGTAAAAAAGGTGATGGAGAGAATATTGCCAATGAAATGTTAGATTCTCACATATCTCAGTTGGGTATTTATTCTCAAGGGGCTAATATAAGAGAAGCAAAAAAGTGGGAAGAAAATGAAGTTATTGAACAAACACCTGCTGAAGTTTTAGATAAATATAGGTAGTAGAATTAGTTTCCCAGAACAATTAAATTATCTTTACTACACTGTATTGATAATTTAAAAGGAGAATAAAATGAAAACATTAGCACAATTGAAAAGAGATATAGTTAAAGGAACTTGCCTTATTCTTAGAAGTTGGCATGGTAGAACAGATGCAGGTATAAGAAATATTAATATACCTCGTTTTGTAGTTAAAAAGAGTACGGTGGGAATATGTTTAAACCCAAATAAAAATGTTAACAAAGGCTCTTATGTAGATTTTCCTGCAGCAAGTTTGTTGGAATATGATGGAGAAACTATTAAGATTTACAATTCAGGCAATCGACCTTTAACAGAAGGCGAAAAGCAGATAATTATAAATCAACCTAGAGATGACAAACAAGATGAAATTGATATAATGACTGATGGCTCAACAATGTTCTATCGTAGAAAATCATATTTTCAAAAGTCCGGTAAGTATTACTTGTTTGGAACAGAAATTCAAGCTGGCAAAAGATTGATACAGGGCACACGTAAAACGATCGAAGATGGTAGTTGGTCTGATTGGGCAATAGATGATAATAAATGTAAGGGAGAGATTGCCCTTGTCTATAAAATAGTTTCCCAGAAGAATTAAATTATCTTTACTACACTGTATTGATAATTTAATGAAGGAGAATAAAAAAATGATTGAATTAGAATTTGATAAGTTTCCCAAAAAGATGGACTTAAACTTCTATCTTACCCAGCTTCACAAATTCAGAAAAATCATGTCCTCAACAGATTATGTGTTGGAACAAAAGACCAAAGCATTTGAGTATTTTTTACAGGTTTATGTGATGACTCAAACTATCAACGAAAAACAACAAATTTTCTTAGAACAGACTTTTGATACTCTTAATACAGAGTGGAGTATAAGAGCATCTCATGAATTAGTTGCACCATTAGTTAAAATAATTTCCCAGAAGAATTAAATTATCTTTACTACACTGTATTGATAATAATTAAAAGGAGAATAAAATGGTTAACGATTATAATAAAAGATTAGTAGAATTGAAAAGAGAATTAAAGACGGCACCAAAATCAGTAAAAAGTAAGATTAAAGCTGAAATAAGACAAGTAGAACAATTGAGAAGAAGCTGTTATGTATAAAAAGAAAAGAGAATTAAATGAGAACAGCAGTAAATCAATGTCCTTGTTGCGAAAAAAGAAATGCAGTTTTAGATAATGGGGCTATAATTAAACACGTATATACTGAAATAAATGTTTCTGTTCATTGTCCTGATTGTGGTTATAGTTGGTATATTATTTATACTCCCGATAGAACAGAAGAAAGAGAATAATTTCCCAGAACAATTAAATTATCTTTATATCACTGTATTGATAACTTAATTAGGAGATTTAAAGATGAAGTTACTAACAAAAGCAATCGAAAAGAAGTTACCAGCAATGTATTCTCAAGAGCATACCACTGATCCAATAGTACACGTTAAGTTTTTCGATCCTACTGGCTCACACACTTGGTTTGCTTATGAGTATGACGGAGAAGACCAGTTTTTCGGTAAAGTTTTTACTTCAGCTTGTCCAGAAGGTGAACTTGGTTATTTCTCTTTATCAGAACTAAAGACTTGTAAAAGAGGTATGAGGGGCTTACAAGCTTTACCGATCGAAAGGGATATGTGGTTTAAATCTATGCCACTAAGTAAATGCAATCCGTCTTGGGCATAAGTTCCCAGAGATATTAAAAAGTAAATATATAAGTATTGGTTTTTGGTAGTTATCGCCAATGGTAAAAAAACTACCACTGTTATAATTCCATAATTCAAAGATGGTAACTTGTTCAGTATTAAAGTTACTCAGTATCTTTGTCCTTTCTAAGAATACTTATTGTTGTTGGGGGGAGGTTAATCCCTCCCCTTTTGCTTAATTTCCCAGAACAATTAATTTTTCGAGGAGTAAAGTATGGAACTAAAAGATATATCAAAAATGAATACAGTACAAAAAGCTACTTATCTTAATCAGTTGATAACTGAAAGATACCCCAGCACAATACAAGAAGAGGATTTAACTTTAGATAAGATAATCAATTGCTATAACAAAGATACCTATTTAATAATGGATAGCCTTATATGGAAATTGTATAGTATTCATTATTCAGAGTTTGTAGATTTTCTCGGCAATGGTCAATTGGGAGTTAATATTATAAGATTAGAAAAAGCAATAGATACAGGCATTAAATTAAGCTTAAAAGAACTACAAGAACCTTTAGTATTCTAATTTCCCAGAACAATTAAATTATCTTTACATTATTGTATTGATAACCTTTTTTGGAGATAAGAAAATGATAACAGCAACAAAAACAGAGTCAATCGAAACAACAATAGCAAGGGTTTTGTCAAGCAAAGAGAGAGAAAAAGAGATGGATTTAGCGGCGGAGAGAGAGGGAATGGCTCTTAGAGATTTGCACCAGATGAGACCACGAAACAGACAAACAAAAAATCATAGGTAATTCCTTAATAATAGGGGCAAGGATAAGAGATGGTCTCTTACTTGCCCCTTTTAACTTTTTTCGCGGAATAATAAGATGGATATAATGATAGAATTTTTTACAAACTTAGGAATAATAGGAATTTCACTTATTATCACCGCGATATTGGGTGAATTAGGGTTATTCTAATTTCCCAGAACAATCAAATTATCTTTATATTGTTATATTGATAACCTTTTGGAGATAAGAAAATGGACGACAATTATACAAAATCAAATAGTATAGAATTTATTCCAAAACTTAAAATAAGCCAAACAACGAAACAGTTTTATCACCAATTCAGAGAACAAGCAATAATATCAGTAAAAGATTTACAACATTTAACTAATAATATTTGTATGGATTTGGGTATAAATGATATTGCAGTTACCTTTACAGGTACTCAACCACATAAACATAATGGTAAAAGATTGCAAAGAAAAACTTTAGGTATTCATAGACAACATAAGGGTATCAATATCTATAGATTTACAGCAGTTAGAAAAAAACAGATAAGCCCTAAAACTGCAATAGATACTTTGTTACATGAAATAATGCATAGAATTGATTATGTTATTATTGAATTAACTAAGTCAATCCATAGTAAAGGTTTTTATAGTAGATTAAAACATTTAACGGAAACAATTAAAGAATAGTTTCCCAGAACAATAAAAATAAACTTATCTTATTGTATTGATAACCTTTTTTGGAGATAAGAAAATGGCAAACGAAATAGCAAAGAACAATCAGAACGAAATAGAAAACGATTTACGGTCAATGCAGTTGTTGCAAGCAATGTTTGGAGCGACACCAGAACAGGCAAGGGGTATCGTTCAGCAGTCAAAAGACCCACAAACAAAAGCTAAGATAAAGAATTTGAGTATGGTAGTTTTGCAGAAAACTACGGGTATGTCAATGGGTAAAGCAATGGAATTTATTGCTAAGTATGAAAATACCGATATGGAAACAATGATGAAGGCAATAAAAGATATAATTCCAGCCGATAGACTTGCTCAAGCCCAAGCAAGAGCAATACAAATGATAAATTAAAAGTTATCACTACGTTAGGTTTTACAGTTTTCCCTTAAAAAACTGTAGTTTTTCTTTTTTTCGCGGAATAAATAATTTCCCAGAACAATCAAATTATCCTTATACTATTGTATTGATAACCTTTTTTGGAGATAAGAAAATGATAGTATTGGCAAATATAAGCTTTGTGTTGTTGTTAAAAGCACTAGGATATTTATTTGGTGGGTTGCTTCTATTTATAGTAATATCGTCTCTTGGAGACAAATAATTTCCCAGAACAATTAAATTATCCTTGTATCACTGAATTGATAATTTTTAAAGGGATAAGATAATGATAAAATCAGAAAAGAAAATTTTAACAAAGATAAAAACATATATAAGACCAAGCCTAGTACCTTATGATTTTTGGTTTATTTATGATGAAGGTAAAGCTATTAGTTGGGAAGGTGGTTTTGAATTAAATAATTATAATCATCATTTTAGAAATCAATATACAATATCATTTGATAAAAAAGTAATAAAGAATTGGAATTAATTTCCCAGAGGAATAAAAACAAAAGTATAAGAGTAATGAAGTAATTGAAAACTTAATAAATTATAATGGCTAATCTAATTCGACACGAAAGGAGCTGGGCTATGAAGTAAATTAAAAAGTTTTTAATACCAATAGATGAACAATGTTAATCTAAAACTATTGACGAAATGGAGGTGCATCATGGGCAAGTAAAAAAATTATTAAATAATAAAACTAATGTTTATAAATAGAGAATTAAATAGAGTTTGGCAATTCACTTTGAAAATTGCCTTAGAGATTGAAGTAAGGTTTTGGCAGTTCCTTTAAAAAAACTGCCATAGAGATATTATATTTTAATAACAATCCATATAACTTAAGTTTCGGTTTTGATAGTTTCCGTAGAAAAAACTATCAAGCTATTATAAAATAAAAAGTTCCCAGAGCAATTAAAAAATAATCATATAGTTGTATTGAACAATTTAATATAACTTTTTTGGGAGTAAAGAAAATGACGGAAACAAAAACAGTAACAGAAACAAAAGTAGTCGAAAGAGCAGAAGTAAAGGTTGTAACCGTAGAGCAGATAGCCAATTTTTTGGTCAATCGTTTTAACGGTATTGTTTCAGCCTTTGAAGCAACACAAAATAAGGTTGGGGCAATTTTTGCCACAATCGAATATCACAAACCTATTAAAATGAGGAAAAACCATCGGACAGCCAAAACAGTAGACGGTAAAAAAGTAAAAAATCCTTTTACCTCTATTTTTGCAGTCGGCAAAATGACGGTTCAGTTTAATTCGATTTGGGAAAATAAGGTTGCTAATCAAGTCGAAAGAAAAGACGGAGTAAAAACCGATTGGACACCAGACAAGAAAAGGTCAAATGGTATCGAGAATTATCTCGATAGTCGAGTAGTTTGCCATAAGATAAAAGACGGTAATGAGACCTTTTATCTTAACTACTCACCAATTGAGTATTTGGGAAAAAATGTTTATGTTGATGAAAACGGAACAAGAGTAGATTACTCCGAAATAGCCGAATATCATCAGACAAAAAGCTATGCAAGTAAAGAAAAAGAAGCTACAAAACATGGCTTGACGGTTCAGACAGATGTTTATATTCAGCAGATGAAAATAGAGAATATGACAAATGTTGCGATATTCAAAAAGAACTTCAAAATAACAAAAGAAGAGATTAAACCTCCAGTATCAGTAAGTTAGAAATCTCCCAAAGAGGATT
>Ga0222628_1000494_pt1 | contig 16488 bp, 14 predicted proteins | sample AntAcemetageno95_FD_179860 | JGI IMG/M metagenome (GOLD analysis project Ga0222628, IMG submission 179860) | Saline water microbial communities from Ace Lake, Antarctica - #95 | ecosystem: Environmental > Aquatic > Non-marine Saline and Alkaline > Saline | place: Antarctica: Ace Lake | collected...
CAAATGTTTGGTGCATTAGCAAAATCATATTATCCTGAAAAGATGAACATGGATCCTAGTGACGTATTTGTTGTATCAATTATGCCTTGTACGGCTAAAAAATATGAAGCACAAAGAAAAGAAATGCGTATAGATAACGTAAATCCGGATGTTGATGTTGTTTTAACTACTAGAGAGTTAGGTAAAATGATTAGACAAATGGGTATTAATTTTGAAAATATTCAAGAAGTTCCTTTTGATAAACCATTCGGTATTACAACCGGTGCCGCAGCTATATTTGGTGCGTCTGGTGGAGTTATGGAAGCTGCTTTAAGAACTGTTTACGAAGTTGTTAACAAAGAAGAACTAGTAGATATTAACTTTGCTTCTGTGAGAGGCTTGGAAGGTATTAAAGAAGCCGAAGTCGAATTAGGCGGACAAAAAGTAAAAGTTGCCGTTGCTCACACTTTAGCAAATGCAAAAATATTATGTGAACAAGTAAAAGCGGGTACTTCACCTTATACATTTATTGAAATTATGACATGCCCAGGTGGATGTATCGGTGGTGGTGGGCAACCTTACGGAACTACTACAGAAATTAGAGAAAAGAGAATAGCAGCTATTTATCAAGTGGATCAAGATATGGCGATTAGAAAGTCTCATGAAAATCCAGATATTAAAGCATTGTATGATGAATATCTCGAAAAACCTCTAGGACAGAAATCACATCACTTACTTCACACGCATTATCATTCAAGAAATAAATAAGTAAATATTATAAAAAAAAATACCTTAATATGTGTCCAAATTAATTTTTCTATTAATTATGGGATAAATAAGGTATTTTTCTTTTTCTATAGTTTAGCTTTTACTCATTTACTATGGCTACAATATATAGTATAATTATAATAATGAAGAAATCAGATAATTGTAGTAAAATTTGATATGTAATCATTCGATACTTTTTCTTTTTAATCGATGATTAAATAAGTTTTGTAGTTGATTTTGATTGCAGTTTTCTTTATATGTTAAATATTTTTAAGGGAGGATTTATGCAAAAATATGCACTCCCACCTTTTAGAATTAAAATGGTGGAACCAATCGAATTAATAAGTAAAAAAGATCGAATTGAAAGACTTAAAGAGGCCGGATACAATCCTTTTAAGTTAAAAAGTGAAGATGTATTTATTGATTTATTAACAGACTCTGGAACTGGAGCAATGTCTCATTTTCAATGGGCAGCTCTTATGCAGGGTGATGAATCATATGCTGGGTCTAAAAGTTTTTATAGACTCGAAAAAGTTGTGAAAGAAATCACGGGATATAAGTATATAATGCCTGCTCATCAAGGAAGAGGAGCAGAACAAGTTGTTATTCCAGAAATGATAACCCATCCCAAACAATACTTTATTTCTAATATTCACTTTGACACTACAAGAGCTCATATTGAAATTGCCGGAGCTAGAGCAATTGATTGTGTAATTCCTGAGTGTTTTGAAACTGAAAAATATCATCCGTTTAAAGGAAATTTTGATATTGACAAATTAAATGAAATTATTGTTGAGAAAGGCCCGAAAAATATCGCGGGAATAATACTGACGATTACAAATAATTCTGCAGGGGGACAACCAGTTTCTTTGGAAAATATGAGATCTGTTTGTAGCATTGCGAGAAAGAACAGTATTCCTATTATAATAGATGGAGCGAGATATGCTGAAAACTCATATTTTATTAAGCTGCGAGAAAAAGGATACGAACATAAATCTGTAAAAGAAATTGCATCAGAAACATGTGCTTTAGCGGACGTATTTTTAATGAGCGCTAAAAAAGATGGTTTGGTTAACATAGGTGGTTTAATCGCTATAAAAGATAATTTTGAATTATTTCAAAGATGTCAAACAAACATTGTTCCAAAAGAAGGATTTCCAACATATGGCGGACTTGCTGGAAGAGATATGGATGCTTTAGCTGTCGGGCTTCTAGAGGCTCTAGAAGAGAGCTATTTAGCTTATAGGCTTGATGAGGTAAAGTATTTAGGAGATTTGTTAATGGAAGCGGGAGTGCCTATTCAGAACCCTACAGGAGGACACGCTGTATTTGTCGATTGTGGGAAAATGGTTCCTCATATCCCATATGATGAGTTTCCAGCACAAGCAGTTTGTAATGCGTTATATTTGGAAGGTGGAATTCGACCAGTTGAAATAGGGTCTTTGCTTCTTGGAAGAGACCCAGATACACACAAAAATATTAAAGCAGAAAAAGAATTTATGAGATTAACCATTCCAAGAAGAACATATACATTAGAACACTTGAAATATGTTGCAGATTGTTTAATCAATGTATTTAAAAATAGAGATAACATTAAAGGGTTGAAATTTACATACGAATCTCCGATCTTACGTCACTTCACCGCTAGATTTGAACCAATAGAATAGAGGGTATTTTTATGAGATATTTAAATGTTACATCAGAAATTGGTATATTGAAAAAAGTTTTATTACATAGGCCTGGTGGGGAAATTGAAAATTTAACTCCCAAATGGTTATCACAACTACTTTTTGATGACATACCTTGGTTAGATTTGGCTCAAAAGGAGCATGATGCTTTTGCTGAAACATTCAGAAAAAATGGAGTTGAAGTATTATATCTTACGGATTTAGTTACAGAGAGCTTAGATACGGCCGCTAATATAAAAAACGAATTTATAAAACAATTCATTAAAGAAGCGTCGGTAACAAGCGAAACATTATCAATAAAATTAGAAGAATATTTAAATACATTTCATTCAACCAAAGAAATGGTTTCTTTGACTATGGCAGGTATTCGAAAGAATGATTTACCTAATTTTGTAAAAAGAACTCTATCTGATTATATAAGAGATTATCCTTTTATTACCGATCCAATGCCAAATCTGTATTTCACAAGAGATCCCTTTGCGGTAATTAATGATGGTGTGGCAATATCAAAAATGTTTTCCAAAACTAGAAGCAGAGAAACCATATATGGCGAATATATTTTTAAATATCATCCAATATATGGCAGTAAAGAAATTCCAAAATATTATAACCGATATATGGTTCCCACTATTGAAGGCGGAGATATATTAGTGTTATCAGAAAAAGTGATGGCTGTGGGCGTTTCACAAAGAACACATCCGGCTGCTATTGAAAAATTAGCTAAGAATTTATTTTATAACAATAAAACAAATTTCGAGGTAATTTTAGCCTTTGATATCCCTAAAAATAGAGCGTTTATGCACTTGGATACAGTATTTACGCAAGTAGATCATGATAAATTTTTAATTCATCATGATGTAAAAAGTGTGTTGAAAGCATTTGAAGTGAAAAGAACGATAGAAGATGATGATAAGTTATTGGTTACGCCAATTAAGGGAGATTTAGATGAGATTCTGTCAACATATTTACACAAAGAAATCACATTAATTCCATGTGGCGGAGATGATAGTGTGGCAGCGGATAGAGAGCAGTGGAATGATGGGGCGAATACAATAGTTTTAAGACCTGGTGAAGTAATCGTATATGAGAGAAATCATATTACGAATGCCCTTTTGAAGAAACACGGTATTAAAGTACACACCATTCCATCTAGCGAATTATCTAGAGGTAGAGGTGGTCCTAGGTGTATGAGTATGCCTTTTGAAAGAGAAAATTTAGAATAAACTAAACATATCATTTGATTTCTGTCAAAAAAGTTGTATAATTAAACTATAAATGACATATGTCAAATATATGGAGGTGTAATCATGCCGGATAAAGACAAAACCGGACCTATCGGACAAGGACCTTATACAGGTAGAAACATACGCGGTGAACAAGGGTTTAGAAAAGCAAATATGCAATGTGGTAATAGAAGCTTTGGACGAGGATTTGGACAAGGATATAGACAACATTTCAATGGTATTCAAAGTAATGAAACATTAGCACAAGAAAAAACAGTTTTGGAACAAAGAATTAAGATTATTGATTCACAATTGATAAAAGAATAATGAAGAAAAGCGGCTGAATTGAATGCCGCTTTTTCTAGAAAATTAGGAGGAAATAAAATATGATTATAGTAATGCCAACAAAAACAAGTGGTGAGAAGTCTTTCATCTCGGATCACTTTGGTAGATGTAATTTCTTTTATGTGTATGATTCTGAACTTAAGTCAGGAGAAGTATATATCAACGAAAACAAAGACGGACAAGGTGGTGTAGGAATTAAATCTGCAGAGTTTATATTAAACAAAAAAGCAGATGTATTAATCACACCAAGAGTAGGAGAAAAGGCATTGGTCGTTTTACAATCAACGGATATAAAAGTATTCGCATCTACAGATCAAATAGTTAAAGACTTAATTGTAAGCTATTTGAATGGAGAGTTAAAGGAATTGTATTAATGCAAGTAGCAGTTTTGAGTGGCAAAGGCGGAACGGGAAAAACATTAGTAAGTGTCAACCTTTCATACTTAGCGAAAGATTCAGTCTATGTTGATTGTGATGTGGAAGAACCAAACGGTCTTTTATATTATAAGTTAAAGGATACTGCACAGGAACATGTAAATGTTAAGATTCCGGTTGTAAATCATGAACAGTGTATTGGTTGTAAACAGTGTACAGAGTTTTGTGAATTCAATGCTCTTGCGTATATTTTAGAAAAAGTCCGTGTTTTTAAAGATTTGTGTCATTCTTGTGGGGGATGTAAACTAGTTTGTCCCCAAAATGCAATAACCGAATTTGATAGATCCATAGGAAAAATCACTTCTGGGTTTTATAATGAAACAGAAGTTTTTTCAGGCAAAATGAACGTTGGAATTGAATCTGGTGTCCCAATCATAAAAGAGCTATTAAAAAAAGTTCTTAATAAAAAGAAAGATGTATTTATTGACTCTCCACCAGGTAACGGTTGTTCGGTGATGGAAAGTATAAGCGATGCGGACTATTGTTTACTAGTTGCAGAACCCTCAATTTTTGGTTTGCACAACCTTAAAATGGTCTATGCATTAGTCAAGGTATTTAACAAAAATATTGGGTTAGTGATTAATAAATGTAACGATGACGACATTATCAAAGACTTTGCAAAAGCTAATAAAATAAAGATAGTGGGCGAAATACCAATGGATTTGGAATTGGGGAGACTCAATTCTAATGGTGAAATCGTTTCAAAGTATTCACAATACAGTTGGCTCTTTAAGGACATCTTAAACAATGTCTATAAGGAGGTTAGTTAATGAAACAAATTCTCGTGTTAAGTGGAAAAGGCGGAACTGGAAAAACTACAGTCGCCAGCGCATTCATAGAAATATCAAAAGCAAGAGCGTATGCAGACTGCGATGTTGAAGCTCCAAATTTGCATTTAGTTAACAAAGTAATGAATAAAAAATCAAAACCATATTATGGAATGTCTAAGGCATTTATAGTTCAAGAAAAATGTATAGAATGCGGATTGTGCCAAACTAATTGTCGGTTTGATTCTATCGATTTTGATGGCAAGTACACAATTAATCCATATGCTTGTGAAGGCTGTTCGGTATGCAAGTACGTATGCCCGGTTGATGCAATTGAAATGAGGCAATCTATAAATGGGGAAATCACTATATATAGAGATAAAAATATTTTTTCTACCGCAGAACTGAACATGGGCAGTGGAAATTCCGGAAAACTAGTTACTGAAGTCAAAACACAATTGAAAGACAATTTGACTGATGAACCATTAGTTATTATTGATGGTTCTCCAGGAATTGGATGTCCTGTTATCGCATCGATTAGTGGTGTCGATCTTGTTTTAATCGTCGCAGAACCATCGGTATCTGGAATTTCGGATATGGAGAGAATTATTCAAACTGCTCAAAAATTTCGTGTAAAAACAGCAGTTTGTGTAAACAAATATGATACAAATATTAGCTTAAGTCGAAAAATTGAAACACACATATTGGCCCTAAATATAGACTTTTTAGGTATGATTCCTTATGACAAAAAAGTTATAGAATTAATTAACAATGGCGAGCCTGTTACAAATGTAGAGTTTTCTGTCTCATTTGCAATAAGGGATATATATAGGAAGGCAATTCAAATGATTGAAGACTAAGCATATTCTAAATATATAATCTAGTAGTGTGATATAATTATTTATATTTATTTAGGAGATATGTTTATGTTTAAGACAATTTTGGAAATGCAAAAACAAAAAAAGTATATTATTCAAGGAATTATTATCTTCACTCTTTTCTCAGTATTATATTTCACATTAGACGCTTTAAATATTGGGTATAGAAATATGGTTGAAGAATATGGAGTGTATTTGATTATTATAAATATTATTCTTAATTTGATCATGGCTTCTTTGAGCGCATTTATGTGGAACATTTCAACTGGGCTAGTAAAACTTACTGGTAAAGAAGGGAAGGGTTCGTTTTTCTCTGGCATTGCATACATATTTGGTTTAATAACTTATGGTTGTACTCCATGTGTAATCGCAATGTTTTCTATAATAGGATTAACATTCTCTGTTGCTGTTTTACCACTTGCAGGTTTGCCATACAAATTCGTAGCATTGGTTTTGCTTATTGTAGGATTGTTTTGGTTAATATATGAAACCAACCATGTGAAATGCAAAGTTAAATCAGAATAGAAATATACAACACTAATATGCTTTTTTTACGAGGATAAATCCAATTAAGATTTATTCTTTTTTTTTGATTAACATCCATTTTAAATAGTTACCTAGTATTGAAAAACAAGCTGAATAATGATATTATTGATTTACGATAAGTAGTTGATTTAATGAAAGAGGAAACATATGAAAGTTATTGAAACTATTGACTTAAAGAAAACCTTTATTAATACCGCACTAAGCCAAGAAGTTCTTAAAGGAATTAATATAGAAATAGAACAAGGAGATTTCACCGGAATCGTTGGGCCGTCCGGCTCAGGGAAAACCACACTTTTATATTGCATGAGTTCTTTAGAAAAAATAACTTCTGGAAAAATCTTGTTTCTAAAAAAGAATATTTCCGCATACAGTGAAAAAGAAATTGCGGATTTAAGAAAAACTGAATTGGGATTTATTTTTCAATTTTATAATCTTATTCCGAATTTGACAGTATATGAGAATATTTTATTGGCTAGAGTGATAGCGGGAAAAGATGAAGGCTATATTGATGAAATCTTGGATGAAGTAGGTATGAAGAAATTTAAGGATTTTTACCCTAATCAATTATCTGGCGGCATGCAGCAAAGAGTATCTATCGCAAGGGCTTTAGTGAATAATCCTAAAATCGTATTTGCGGATGAACCAACTGGAAACTTAGATCAAAAAAATGGTCTAGAAATAATGGAATTATTAAAAAAATTGAATGTGAAAAGAAATATTACTATTGTTCTGGTAACCCATAATGAAGACTATCTAAAATATTGTAATCGAGTATTTCGTTTAGTGGATGGTATTATTCAGTGAATTTAAGTAAGTTCAAAGTCCTTTTCGCATTTAGAAATGTTTCAAGGAATAAAAAAAGTTCTCTAGTGGTTATTCTTACCTTATCACTAGTTTTTTGTTTGACCATTATGCTTTTCAGTATGAATTCATCTTTTAGTAGAGTATATGAACTACAAGCTTTAAACGAATATAATAAAACAGATATAGTTATGACGTACGATGAGTACTCTAGCGCAAGGTTAATCAATAAGCGTACAGTCAATGAAAACTATGGGAACTATTTTGATTATGTTTTGTCTTTCTTTAATATTAATGTTCTAGTAGAAGTTGAAAATGAAACATTTTATGCTCAAATGATTTCTTCGTTACCTCACGAGTTTGAAATTATGGTGGATCAAGATGTATTAATTACTAATAATTCGATTATTATATCTGAGTCATTATCAACCAAACACAATCTTAATATTGGCGATTCAATAAGTTTCATCATTTTAGATACGGAATTTGAGTATACGATTGGAGATGTATTTCCTGATTCTGGTATATTTAGTGGAATCAGTTTCTATATTGATAAGGAACAGATTATGTCAGATATTTATGGAATTTCAAATCTATCAAATTTAGGGAATACTTTATATTTAAATGTAAATCACAATTATGACATAGATTCTATTATAGAACTTTTAAAAACAGATGAAAATTATAACGATTATAATATTTTTCCAGCGGTAGATTGGACATTTATTTCAAATAAAGCAATGGATTTAAGTTCTATGTTACTTGCACTTGGCCTAATTGTATTACTCGCAATGGTAATGGTACTAGATTCTCTGTTTCCAATTGTGAATAAGGATATTAGACAACAACAGGGCGTAGTAAAAACATTAGGTGGAGATAATCGATTTATTTGGCATGTTTCTTTGATGCAGTGGCTTATTTATGTTTTCATTTCCTTTATTATTGGAATTGTTTTAAGCTACGTAGTGGTCAATTATGGAGCTTATGTATATGGGCTAGAAGGTTTTGTCCCTATAAAAATTATTCCTATAGTAGCTTCGTTAATCTCTATTTCTTTCTTTATATTTATTAGAGCATATATTTCTTTTAGTAGAGAAAACAAAAAATCTGTCGCAAATCAAAGTAGCGATAAAAGATTTGAACAATATAAGCCAAAATATCTTTTTGTAAGTATTTCTGCAATCTTATTATTTTTAGAATACCAATTTGTATTTTTTGAACTTGCAATACATTCTTTAATCATTGTTTTGTTATCAATATATTTAGTCTTGAATATTGCGAGTATATTATTAGTTTTATTAAGCGATTTTTTTAGTAAGATATTAAAGAATTCTTTATTTAAGATTTTTCAAGTTAAATACTTAAAAAACAACAAACACCTACATCAATCTTTAAGAGTGTTATTTATCTCTCTTATTTCAATTGTTTTAATCTTTTCAGTAAGAAATTTCATGTTTCAGGAAATTGATAATTTTTATGATGCTATGAAATTTGATTTAGCATTAACTAATATCTATGATTATGATTCTGATTTGTATAATGAAATATCAGATTATGACACATATGAGTATAACGAAGCAATCTTCTATTTAGATGTGTATATTCACTTTAATGCTACAGAATCTCAACCTATTAAGTATTTTGTTTCTATGGATTATGACTCGATTGATAATTATTTTAGTTTTAATTCAGAAAACATTGATAATATCTATAAAACGGATGAGTTACCATATGTAATACTACCTATAAATTTTGAATTGGTATATAACTTGCAAAAAGGAGATATTGTTACTCTTGATTTAAATTACTTTTTAGAAGATGTGGAGTTTGTTGTAGCAGGATTTTTTGATACAAATTTTGACAATGTCATATACTCAAATATATACGAAGTAGATCAGTTTGTACTTTTAGCAAAACCGAATACTATATTTATGAATTCAGATAATCCAGAAGATTTATTTCAGCAATTAGTTTCAGATTACGGTAGCAAGATGTATTTTGTCTTAGATCCTGGAGTGTATTTTGAAGAATTAATAAGTAGCATCTCAAACATCACTAATTATTTTTCGATATTCACATCATATATGATTTTATGTTTTGTAATTGTTATATTTAATAATACTTTATTAGTATTCTATGCAGTCAAATCAGATATTGCTAGATTAAAAATTTTGGGTGCAGATAGTAAATTATTCATTACCTCTTTACTCAAAGAATTTATAGTAATATTAATGATCATTATTGCTCTAGGTATTATTGAATTAAATATATTATCGAAATATTTAAAAAATGTCGTATTATTAACGAATTTTTATAAAGATATTAGTAGCACTACCCAAACAGTTTTATACGGTTTTATTGTAACTGGATCGGTTTTGTTATTAAGTTATGTTTACTATTTCTTTAAAGTAAGAAAAGTACACATTGTGGAAGAAATAAAATTCTATTGACAAACAAGAACACATTATCAAGTGAAAATATGACTGTGATTTTTTTATTAATGTAATCTAAAAAAACATATATAAATACCATTATATGGTATAATTATTGTTGTTAAAATAAATTTAGGGGGAGAAATAAATGAAAAAACTAATTTTACTATTACTTGGTATGATTTTAATTTTTGGTTTTGCCGGATGTAACTCATCCGCTTCTGAAATTGAATTAGATATGGACGAATATATTAGCAGTCCGACCAATCTAGTTATATCGGGTACACAATTAAGTTGGGATGCAGTTACGAATGCTGCTGGTTATATTGTGTACGCAAATAATGAAGAAGTTGACAAAGTAAAAACAAATAGTTATGATTTTTCGTCTTTAGTGGGAGATAGATTAATTTTCCAAGTAAGGACAAGAGCACCAAGAGGTATGCAAGACTCTGCATTGAGTGCGAGTTTGGCTCATGTAGCTAATAAGACTCAAGAAATAGCTGATATCAATCTATCGATACAAACGCATGGTTATTCCGAAATGCTACCTACTGGATTTACTCAGGAATTAGTAAATAAGGGAATGCTTGGTAGTGAAGTTGAAACAATGTTAACTAGTTTCGATACCTTTAATGCTTCTATGGAAGATGCTGAAGGATTAATGGACGCGTATGCATTAATAGATGCCTTTATGTCAGATATTAATAATGTTGAAGCTTTAGTGTCAGCTTTTGTAAAAACTGTCTTAGTTGAAGCGTTGCAAGCAGAGATTGATGATTTAGAAATGGAAATTATCTTGTTTGAGCCTGTTTATACTCAAGTGAGAGTTGAAGAGATTCAAACACAAATAGATATGTTGCAAGAATTGCTGGATCAAATTCAAAACGATCCACAAGCAATAGTTTTGACAATCACAACGACAATAGAATATTTTATGTCTGTTGAAGCGATGATTACTTCTGATTTGGTTAGCAATATTGAAGCGCTAGCGAGTGAAAGCCCAAATACAATCAATGTAGAAGAACTTTTATTAGTTAAAGATGAAATTGTACATATTCTAAGAGATACAATGCCTACACAAGAAGATATGTTATTGATGTATCAAATGTACAATGTTCTCGTTTCTGTTTCAGGTGCTACAGTAAGTGGTGATTTTTCTATTGAAAATTACGATGGTAAAATGGCTGCGCAATCCTTAATGACATTAGAAGCGTTTATTAATTTTATCAACGGGCTAGATAATGCATATTTTACTGCAATGATTGATGAATTAGGTTCTGTAAAATCAGAGGAAATGATTGCTGCTGAACTAATTATTTTGAACATTAAATATTTTGATTCTTTCAAAGAAGATAATGATGATTTATTAGATGAAATTGGAGATATCTTTACAGAAGAAGAACAAGAACTTGTGTTTAATCAAAGTGTAGGTATGGTTGATATGATTGAGGGATTAGATGAAGGATCAGCTGCTGTGGTGGTTGATATGCTTTCAAACGTTCATTTCCAAACAATATTATCCTTACAAACTGTTTTAGAAGATTCATTTGACGCATTCCTTGACGCATTTGTTGAAATGGACGGAGAGATTGTTCGTTTATTAGTTGTTTCTCAAAATTTTTATGACGATTATATGGGCGACACTTATTCCAATTATGCTCTTGATGAAGAATACAGTAATTATACCGAATACCAACACGAACAAACACTAGTGAGTTATCAAATTGCTAAACAAGCAATGTATTTATTAGATGCTGTTCTTGGAACAATGAATACTGAAGACTATCAAACGGTATTTGAATTTATATTTTCTTTGATTCCTGATGAAGAAATGATAAACGATAATTCATCTGGAGATTTCGGCATGTCAATGGCATCTTATGCAATCTTTTTGTATTCTACGATTTTTGAGTCAGTAGTTGAAGAATCTGCAGATGAACAACTAGAACTTCTACAAAATTTAGTAGAGTATATTGTAGATAATGATGTATTTACTGATTTATATCAATCAGAAGTACTATTGTATCAATATGCTGTTGGGGAATATGGTTTAGATTATAAAAATTCATATGATAGATATGATGAATATATTGAGGATTCGTATATTGAAAATTGGCAACTGATATTCGTAGCTAATCTATATGATGGATTCATGACAAATGGAAACCGAGGATTAGTGGACGATATTATAGATGCAGTTGCTTTAGCATTAGTTGCTCCAGATGTTCAAACTGAAATGGGTATGACATCAGCTGAAGTTAATACTATGAAAACAAATGTGGGTCTTTTATTAGATTATATATCTAATCAATTTGATGACCTTAAAGACTTAAATGCAGCAAACTTATCTTCAAGCGATATTGAAGACTTAGATGCTTTCTATATCGAAATTCAAGCCAAAATCATGCAAATAACAGCAGATCCAAGCAACTAAAGAAATTAATTTAATATATATATTTAATTAAGCTTATTCCCTAATTTCGGGAATAGGCTTTTTTTAAATTGCATCCTCACATATTGACATATGACACAAAAAAAGGTAGTATATAATCAATTATTAATATATAAAAACAAGCGAAATAATCAAGGAGATTATCCATATGGAATTATCCATTTTAACTAATGATGAGGCGAAACCTGGTTTCTTTTTTGAACACGGATTATCGGTATATATTCAACATCAAGGAAAACACATTCTATTCGATACCGGATATACAGATGTGTATCTAAAAAACGCAAGAAAATTAGGTATTGATTTCATAACTACAGATTATATTGTTTTAAGTCATGGACACTACGACCACACTGGTGGTTTAAGATATTTTATTTCTAATTCTGACTTAAAAGAAATAATCATACACAAAGATGCGTTCAATCCAAAATATGCAAAGGAAAACTATCTAAGATTTAATGGGATACCATTTAATGAAAAAGAAATTTTGTGGGCCAATAAGCTATTTCACAAAGTAGAAGATTTTTACAAAATTGATGATAAAATGTATGTTTTGGGAAATATCCAAAACGATCGTCCAAATAGAAAATATTATGTTAACCAAGAAGTTGATCAATTTTATGATGAAATCATATTAATACTAGAAGAACAAGATGAGTTAACTCTATTTTTAGGCTGTTCGCATTTTGGGGTTAAGAATGGAATTGAAAAAGTAAAAAAGTTATTTCCAAATAAAAAAATTAAGACTCTATTAGCTGGAATGCACTCAAATTCTTGGGATGATGAACAGATAGAAGAACTTTCGAGATATTTAGAAACAATCCATTTTGATGTTCTAATTCCTTTACATTGTACTGGACAAGAAGCAATGCTAAAATTTAAGGAAGTCTTTAAAGAAAAATGTATCTTACTTAAAGCAGGGGATAACCTACATATATAAAACAACCAATTGGTTGTTTTTTTATTGTGAATTTTAAATTCTGAAAGTCTTTGAACTATAGAAGCAAGCTATATCTAAAGAGCAATATTGCATATATAATTCTTTGATTAATTCCTTAAAATATTTTTCTAAATCAATCAATTTTTATATTTATATTACTATTTAATATAAAATACATTATCGGCTTTTTGAAATCAAAACATTTGTGTTATAATCTTCTTAAAGGTTGTGATATTTTGAACAAGAGCTTTTCATTTTATAAATTTTTAGCAAGAAAATTTTATAAATCCAGATTTCAATTGGAAGTGAATTTCAATAATTTCGATCCCAATCGCGAAGATGCATATATTTTAGTTGGTAATCATCCTTGTTTGCACGATGGTGTATATACATCTTTGTTTCTTAAGAAACCCCCAAAACCTATAATTAATGCATTTATGTTTACGAACAAGTTCACGAAATTTGTTTTAACAAAAGTATATCCATCCATTGCTAAAAGAAAAGGTCAGAGTGATATTATTACTGTAAAAAGTATGATGAAAACTCTTAATAATGGAATGGGAGTTATGTTATTCCCTGAGGGTAATTCTTCTTTTTATGGTAAGGAAAGTGATATTCCTTTTAGTACGGTCAAATTCATTAAGAAAATGAAAAAAGATGTTGTCATTGTTAAAACAGATGGAGCATATTTGAGCGCTGCTAGGTGGGGAAGAAAGAGCACGAAAAAAGGATTAGTTTCCATGAATTTTCATGTTCTCTATAAAGGTGAAGATTTAAAAAATACACCTTTAGAACAGATTTATGCGGAAATCAAAAATGCGATAAAATTTAATGATTTTGATTGGAATCGCAAGAGAAAACACGAGTATAATCCCGTAAATCGAGCTCTTGGGTTAGAACGGTTTATGTATATTTGTCCAAAATGCAATTCTCATCAGACTATTTCTACGGAAGGAAATAAGATTTTTTGTAGCAAATGTGGGGAGATAGCAATATTTAATAAATATACATTATTAGAAGGCTTAAAGTTTGATAATCTTGTGGAATGGGGAGAACTTCAAGAAAAAGAAATACCGAGATTATCAAAAGAAAAGCTATATTCAAAAGGATATTTATTTTTAGAAGATACTGTAAAGTATAAATCTAAAAAAATTGGATTCGGAGATGTATCCATTATTAATGACACGCTTTATGTTCAACATAGGACTAAAAAATATAGTTTTGTTCTTAAAGAGATTAAAGGCTTAACATTAACAAAAAAAGATGAAGTTTCATTTGATTACGAAGAGAAAACGTATATGATCAAGATGCAAGACCCGATGTTGTTCTATAAAATAATAAAATTTAAAGTTGGAGGCTAGGATTTATGGAAAAATGGGGAGTAATAATTTATTTCTTATTCATTGGAGTTTTATTGTTTGTAGGAAAGATTTTAAAAACAAAAATGCCTTTCTTAAACAGGATTGTTTTACCAACCGCTTTATTAGGTGGGACAATAGGGTTCTTATTATCGCTGGTATATGATGCGATATTTAACCCGGGATCTCATATAATTGATGTTGAGATTATGAAAACAATTGTGTATCACTGTTTGGCATTGGGATTCATTGCTTTAACGCTTAAGAGACAGCAAAGCGATGATAAGAAGAAGGTATGGTCAACAGGAATGATTATTACAAGTACTTACGCTTTACAAGCATTTATTGGAATATTACTTGTTGTATTGTTCTTTAGTGACAAATTTATAGGTAGTGGAATGTTGTTGGCTTTAGGATTCGGTCAAGGACCAGGATTGGCAACAAGTTTCGGTAGCATGTGGAATGAAATGCTAGGGGGATTTGGGATTGCTCTGGGTGCTTCCTATGCATTCTTGGGATTTTTATTTGGAGGTACTGTTGGAGTTTTATTAATTAATGTGATTTCAAGAAGAAACAAAATTGAAAGAACAAAGCGTTATGAAGATTCTTCCGTCCAAAAACATGTCATTGAAGTGGATACTGTAAAAGAAATCAGTGTAATGGATGGAATAACCGTACAATTTGTAATTATTTGTGTGATATACGCGTTGGTATGGTTAACACTTTTCATCTTTGAAGGAATTTTAGTATCCGAAGATGGCGGTATTGGAAATACAGTATTTGGTTTGTTAGAAGGATTCAATTTCATTATCGGTATTTTCTATGCATTATTATATAAATTTTTACTTAAAAAAATCGAGAAAAAAGGTAAAAATGTCAACTTTATTACAAACGATTACATATTATCTAACTTGAGCTCATTATTTTTTAATATAATGATTGCTGGTGCGGTATTGACAATTACTTTGGATTTTCTTAAAGATTACGGAGTATTATTAGGTGTTGTTGCTTCTGTTGGAGGAATATTAACCTTGGTGTACTTAAGGTTTATTACAAGAAGGGTGTATCCAAAATACAAAAACGAGTATTTCGTTGGTCTATTTGGGATGTTAACAGGAACCGCATCAACCGGAATCGCTTTACTAAAAGGATTAGATAAAAACTTAGAAACACCAGTTGCTGAAGAGTTGGTTCTTGGCTCTGGAACTGCAATCGCAGTTGCATTACCATTATTCATTATTTTAATGTTACCATCTCTTGGTTACGGAACAGCGAATGCAGAACTATTTAAATACATTGCATTATTTGGCTGCTTGGCATATGTCGTGGTTATGTTTGTCATTCTATTCTTTAGAAGCACACCAAAACAGATGTTAAAAGATGAAAAAGCGTTAAAAGAAAAAAAATAGTTTCAATTGCTTTAAAAATATATATTGTTATGATATTATAAAAAAGGAGGTATGTTATGAATATTTATTATTGTAAACATTGTAAAAGAATTTGTTATACATATCCAGTAAATTCAACATTAGTTTGTTGCGGTGATGAGATGACTTTATTAAATCCGAAAACCGAAGATGCTGGAAATGAAAAACATTTGCCTGTAGTTGAAAAGATAGCTGAAAACAAAATTTCAGTAAAAGTTGGATCAGTAACACATCCTATGTTGGAAAATCATTGGATTCAATGGGTATTTATCGATAATGGAGATAGATATCAAATCAAAACATTCAATCCTGGAGAAGAACCTGCAGCGGAATTTGATGTAGATTTATCAAAGCCTGTAAAGGTTTATGAGTTCTGCAATTTACATGGATTATGGATGACAGAATTTAAATAAGAGACAAAAGAAGTCAAATATAATTTGACTTTTTTTT
>Ga0222628_1000497_pt1 | contig 16453 bp, 9 predicted proteins | sample AntAcemetageno95_FD_179860 | JGI IMG/M metagenome (GOLD analysis project Ga0222628, IMG submission 179860) | Saline water microbial communities from Ace Lake, Antarctica - #95 | ecosystem: Environmental > Aquatic > Non-marine Saline and Alkaline > Saline | place: Antarctica: Ace Lake | collected...
TCCAATCATTCCTCCGCTCCAATGAACATCTTGCAACACTCCGTCGCTGTTGGAATTTGGCCGAATACCAAGATATTCTACCATTGAGTCATTCCACAATTGAGGCAATTCATCCACAGAAGTTTCTCCGGACATAAGTTTTCTTTCAATGTCATAACGTAACATAATATGAATTGCATATGTAAGCTCATCAGCTTCCACTCTTATTAAGGATGCTTCTGCTTTATTCACAGCTTTATACATATCCTCTGGCGTAAGACCTTTTGTTTGTTTTGGAAATAGTTCTTTAAACTTATCAAAATGTGTTTCCCAAAACTCTAAACTTCTACCAATAGTATTTTCATAGAATCTTGATTGAGATTCATGTATTCCCATTGATGTTCCACCATTCAATAGAGTTGTGTCAAAATCAGTAGAGATTTGTTGTTCATATGTTGCATGTCCTAATTCATGTATAGCCGCGAATATACTTGAGAACACGTAATTTTCCAAATATCGTGTTGTGAATCTTACGTCTTCTGGCGATGTATTCCATGTAAATGGGTGAACAGATTTTTTCATCAAGCCTCTTGTTCTATCAAATTTCATTACATCTATTAAGTAATCACAAAACTCTTCTTGTTTTTTAGGATCGAACGAATTGTTAATAAATTCATCATATCTATTATCCGCTACTTTCAGCACCTCTTTCACGAATGGTACTAAATCATTTTTCAATTGCGAAAAGAATTCGTCGTATTCCTTCGTGCTCATTCCTTCTTCAAAATCATCAAGCAACGTATCATATGGATCTTTATTTGGGTCATAATACAGTGCGAACTTCTTATTATACTCGATAATCTGTTCTAGGTTTCCTTTGAAAGAATCATAATCATCGTTCTCTTTTGCGTCTTCCCATACTTGTTGAGACATTTGAAGTAATTTTTGATATTCGACAAATTCTTCTTCAGGAATATTAATTGTTTTATCTAAGCTTTTCTTTGCTTTCTTTACTTCTCTTTTTAAATTATCCTCTAATGTATCAATTTTTGAAAAAAGTCCATTAACAACATCTTGATATTCTTGAGATACTTCTAAAGAGAATAACTCGCGTGATAAAAGACCGAGAGCTTCCGCTCTTCTTCTAAAGGAACCTCTAGGAGCTTCCGTATTAGAGTCCCAACCAGCTAACTGCAGCACATATACATATGCTTTCATTTTGTTAATCATTTCTCTAAATTTATTTTCCAATTGCATATCATCACCTCTTATAAATATTATACAACATTTGGTGATATTTTATTTTGTAATTATCTCGATATCACCCGAAACAGATTTTTTGTGTTTAATTTCGATTGGTTTCGATGCATCCTTGTTTTTAATAGATACATCACCAGATACTGATGACAAAGACAATGCTTTCGGATAAAATTCAGTGCCTGCTAAATCTCCAGATATCGTTTTCAATGTTGCCTCATTACAACTTGAGTTATTAATTTCTATATCACCAGATACCGTGTGAACAAATATGTCTTTTTCACATAATAATCCTTCAATACTAATATCTCCACTTATCATTGAAGCATTATACACTTGACAAGATACGTTACTAATTTTCATGTCGCCATTGATTGTTCCTGTTTTAAATTTTCCAAGCTTTAAGTCATGTAACTCTACGTCTCCGTTAGTAGTTTCAATAACAAACTCTTTAACAGTAATATCTCCAACGCTGAAATCTCCATTTACTTCTTTTATTCTAAATGCATCTAGCGTTAGTCCTTTTGGGATTGATATTTTGAATTTATTGCTTTCGTTGAGACCAAAGAAATTAAACCCTCTACCTAGTTTCTTAGGTGATTTTAATGTAAAAACATTGTCTTCAAAAGTAACAACGTAGTCATTCAAGCTATGTTTTCCATAATATTTTACGATGATTTTGTTGTCCTCATTAAACTCAAATTCCAAGTCTTCACTTATCAGACCTATAGCAATACTATAGTGTTCTTTAACATCCTCAAATTCCATCATTTTAACTTTGGTCTTTTCTTTAGTTTCGTTGTTTTCTTTGTCAGAAAATTGTGATAATTCGTTTGCTAAATCGCTAGGATTTCCAAATTTTCCTTCTAAATCAGAATCTGATAAACCTTCTTTAATTGCTGATTCAATCATTTCAGTATGGTCAGCGATAATTTCTTTAATTTCTTCTTCTTTTAAATTATTCTTTCTCAATTCTTCCTCTAAATTTTGTAAAAATGTCTTCATTCTTCTTTCCTCCCTTATTTAATATAACATACACTCCGCCAATAAATTGATCCCACTCATCTCTTAATTGCAGGTAATAATCAAACCCCTTTTTAGTGATGCAGTAGTATTTTCTAGGCGCTCCCGAATTCGATTCCTCCAAATACGTAGTAAAAAACCCTTCCTTGGTTAATCTTCGTAAAATTGGATAAATTGTATTTTCATTAACGTTAAGATGCTCTGATAAACTATTAATAATCATATATCCATACATATCTTTAGGAATCAATTCTTTTAAAACACATAATTCTATTATTCCTCTTTTAAATTGCGAATTCATACGGCCCTCCTAAAAACATTATAGCACAGTACTGTGCGTTACACAATACCTAATTTAAAAAATAACATGTCCGAGGACACATTACTTATTTTTTACGACTTTTTCAATGAATTTGGTGAATAATGGATGTGGTTTATCTGGTCTTGATAAAAACTCAGGATGAAACTGGGTCCCCAAGAAGAAAGGATGATCTCGCAATTCAATAATTTCACATAGATTTTGTTCTGGATTTATACCTGAAAAAATCATTCCGTTCTCTTCAAAGATCTTTTTAAACTTGTTATTGAACTCATATCTATGTCTATGTCTTTCTTCTATTTTTGCTTTTTTATATGCAGATTCAGCAATTGTATCTGGGTGAACATCGCAATTATACAATCCCAATCTTAATGTACCGCCCAAATCAATTCCGTGATATTGATCTTCCAGAAAATCAATCACATTATATTTAGTGTCTTTTTCGAATTCGGTTGAATTTGCATATTCTAATCCACATACATTTCTTGCATATTCTATTACAGATAATTGCATTCCTAAGCAGAGGCCAAAAAATGGAATTTTGTTAATTCTCGCATATTGAATGGCGATTATTTTACCTTCAATACCTCTTGAGCCAAATCCACCTGGAACTAATATTCCATCACAATCTTCAAGTAATTCTTTAACTGTTTTGTCTGTTACACTACCCGAGCTGATCCATTTAATTTTGATTTCAACACCATTTGCATAACCAGCGTGTTTTAATGCTTCAATAACTGATAAGTATGCATCATGTAGGTTGACATATTTACCAACTAATGCGATTTTTACACTGTGTTTGATTTGTTTAATCCTATGTATCAATTCTTCAAAGACTATTATGTTGCTTTCTTTATTTGGTAAATCTAAATGGGAACATACTAGATCATCAAGGTTTTCTTTTTTCAAGTTAATCATTACTTCATATAATACAGCAACATCTTTACATTCAATAACCGCTTCTTTTTGCACATCACAAAATAAAGCAACTTTTTCACGTATCGCGTTATTAATATTTTTGTGAGTTCTTAAAATAATAACATCAGGTATAATTCCCAAAGATCTTAGTTCCTTCACGCTGTGCTGAGTTGGTTTTGTTTTTAGTTCTCCAGTCGTTTCTAGATAGGGTACTAATGTGTTGTGTATATACATTGTGTTCTTGTATCCAAAATCCCTTCTCATCTGCCTAATAGCCTCTAGAAACGGTAAGGATTCGATATCGCCAACTGTTCCACCTATCTCTGTTATAAGCACGTCACACTCCGATTCTTCAGCTACGCTTTGCAACCTTAGTTTTATCTCGTTCGTAATATGAGGGATTACTTGTACTGTTGCTCCTAAATAATCTCCGCGTCTTTCTTTTTCAATAACAGACTGGTATATTTTACCAGTAGTAACCGATGAGTTCCGTGAAAGATTCTCATCAATAAATCTCTCGTAATGTCCTAAATCCAAATCGGTTTCACCCCCGTCACCGGTAACAAAAACCTCTCCGTGTTGGTATGGAGACATCGTACCCGGATCAACATTTATATAAGGATCAAACTTTAGCATAAAAACTTTCAATCCCCTGTTTTTCAGTAGTCTTCCAAGAGATGCTGCAGCAATACCTTTTCCTAAACTAGATACTACTCCTCCGGTAACAAAAATATATTTTGTTTTTTTCATCTAATACCTCCAAAAAAATAAAGGGTTCTCCGATTTGGAGAACCCTTTTTGTGGCTCTTAATGATTATATCAAATAATGAATAGTTTTTCAATTGATTATAGACTAATCCTCATACATTTCTTCGTAATCATCCATGTACTCATTGTATTCTTCATCATTAAACTCTTCTACTTCTTCGCCTTCTACTTCTTCCTCTGCTTCTTCATCGAATACTAAGTCTTCTTCATCTTCTATGTAGTCATCTTCTGTTTCGTCTTCAAATGCATCATATTCTGTATCATCTTCGTCTTCGATATCGTCTTCGTCAAAGTCATCTTCGTATACTTTTTCTTCTTCATCTTCTTCTTCTTCAGGAACGTCATCTTTGATTGAATATTCATCGTCAGCTTTTTCGTCAAACAAACTTAGTTCTTCTTCATAATCAGGATACTCGTCATAGTAAGCTCCATCTTTATCCCATAGATCTATCGTCTGTCTTCCTTTTATGTCCCATTCGTCATCGCCAACGTAAATGAATTTAGCTGAAGTTATGAAATCAGAATATACTTGAGAAGTGTTTTCTGCTTTTTCTTCTTCCGCAATTCCTTTTTCAGCGCAAATGATATCATACAATTCAACAAAAGACATAGCTTTCTCTTTTTCTGAAAGTATAACGTGCGCAAGTTCCATTATTGACATGTTTTTTCTGTCTGTCATTGTTACCATCCATTCTGTAATTTACCAAAATTTTGGTGATTAATAATACTCTAATTTATGCTTTACATATTATATATTAAAGTAATGAATAATACAAGCATCTTTTTTTAAATCTTTTGTTAAGTTTTTTTAGAAATACTGATCATCATGAGTAAATTGATCAGATAATACATTTATAGCCATGTTATTGCAATGATCACCAATACGTTCTATATTAGACAAAATGTCTACATAGAATCCTGCTTCTGTTTCTTCGCATGTTTTGTCATTAATTCTTTTTATATGATTTTTGCGATATGTTTTTACTAGTTTGTCTAGTTTGTCTTCTCGTTCATTAACCGTCAATGCTAAGCCCTTATCCATTGTAACATATGCAGTTAAAGATTGGTCAATAGATATTCTTAACATAACAAATAATTCTTCTAATTCCTCTTTTGCTTTTTCATGTAGTATCATACGTTTTTCATGCCTTGTTTCAAAGAATTCTAATAAATTATCTAAATGATCCCCAATACGTTCTATATCAGTAATTGTATCAATGTTTTTTGCAACTAACTGAATTTGTTTATCTGATAAATCCTGAGCTGCAATTGCAACAATATAATTATGAAGTTTATCATCCATTGAATCCAACGTTTCTTCACATTGAGATGCCATTTCATGTTCTTTTTCATCCTTAGTAAATGCATAATTATATGTAAACTCAAACATTCCCCTGGCGACATTCCCCATGTTTGCAATACCATTCCTTGCATTTTCTAAAGCTAATTCAGGAGAAGTTTTTAATAACGTTTCATCGAGAATTAAATCATCGATTTCGATTTCACCTTTACTAGGAATAATTTTAGTAACCATCCAAACCAATTGCTTAATAAAGAAGTATAATACTACAACATTGATTAGATTAAATACCACATGGGCAAGTGAAATGGTTAATTTGCTTGTTTGATATGCATCTCCAATAAATATTTGAGCCAACCATTCAATTAACATTGTATATGGTACAAGTATAATAAAGAACACAACACTACCTATCAGATTAAACAACACGTGTATTAGCGCCGCTCTTCTTGCGGAAGTAGATCCACCAATAGATGCCATCACTGAAGTCACTGTTGTTCCGATGTTGTCCCCTAAAACAATCGCTATAGCTCCTGCAATCGGTACAGCACCTGTTGACCACAATTGTTGGAGTATACCAATGGTAGCTGATGAAGATTGAATAACAGCTGTTGTAGCGGCTCCAGTCAACACTCCAAGAATAGGATATTGCCCCACTTGTTGTAATGCATTCACAAACCCATCTAATTGAGCTAATTGTTTTAAAGCATCCCCCATAGTTTCTAATCCAAAGAATAACATTCCGAAACCGAGTATTGCCCTCCCATAGTTTTTAACTTTTTTATTACTGATAAAGAATATTAATGCGGATCCAACAAACATAATTGGCATAGCATAAGATCCTATATCAAGAGAAATCAATACTGATGTAAATGTTGTACCAATATTCGCACCGAAAATAACTCCTACCGCTTGTGGTAATGTCATTAATCCCGCTCTAACAAGTCCAACTACTAATGCGCTTGTTGCAGAAGATGATTGAATAATTGCGGTAATAAAAATCCCAACAAAAATTCCTTTCAAAGGTGTATTTGTAGTTTTTTCTAGAAATAGCTTCAACCTAGAACCGGCTATTTTCTTTAAAGAATCGCTCATCAAGTTGATACCGTATAAGAAAATTCCTAATCCTCCAACTATAGCAAATATTGTTAATTTCCAGTCGATTTCTACTGCTAAAAATAGATTTGGCATATAATACTCCTTTGCGATAATTTTCAATGCGGAAAACCGGTCTTATTATATCAAACCACCTAAAAAAAACAAGCAGAAAATCAATTCTGCTCTTTTTTATATTCTCTTACTAAATCATCTGCATCTTTAAGTAATAACTCGACGGTATCCCAATCTCCTAAATTTGCTCCACAAGCCAACCTATGACCACCACCGTTATATTTGTTAGCTAACTTATCAATTGCCGGAGCTCTTGAACGTAATCTACCTCTAACAAAGTTGTTTTCATACTCGGCGAATAGCATCCATACCGGGCAATCATCTAAGACGGAAAGTTCATTTACAAGTGATGTTGCTTCTTCAAGTGAAACCCCAAATTTCTCAATGATTTCTGGTTTCATCTTTATATATGCTACACCATTCGGGGTTTTTTCAAAATTCAGAAGAACATATCCTTTTAATTTTAACAAATCCTCTGTTTTCATATCTAATTTACCAAGAATTTCTGTGAAATCTAAACCAAAATCAAGTAGAAACGCTACCGCTTTAAATGTATCTGCAGTTACGGAACGATATCTGAATCTTCCGGTATCCGTTACGATACCAGTATATAATGCAATTGCTGCAGTCATATTGAATTTTAGTTCATCCTTATATCTCAAATAGAATTCTAAAATGATTTGTGCGGTTGAAGATCGTGTTACATCCACAAATTGAAAGTCTCCAAAATCTTCTACTGGAATATGATGATCAATTTTGATTACATATTCTGATAAATTAAATCTTTGGTCAGCTACCCTTGCAGCTGAAGCGGTATCTACACAAATTGATAACGCACCTTTGAATAAATCGTCTGATATTTCATCTACATCGCCAATAAATTTAACGTATTCAGCTGTTTCACCAACTACATATACTTCTTTATTAGGAAATGTTTCTTTAATAATTTCTTTTAGCCCAAATCCAGCTCCATAGCAATCGCCATCTGGTCTTTGATGCTTGTGTATAATAATCCTATTATATTCTTTTATTTTTTGTAAAATGTGATCTGTTTTCATATGTTCTCCTCCATTAATTTGTCTAAATCTTTAATAATTTTATCTGTTTCTTCCCAGGTGTTAACGGTGCAACCACATGCATTGAGATGTCCGCCACCGCCGTATTTTTTAGCGACATCCAACACCGCAATATCTCTACTCCTTATTTCGCATATAATCTTTTCGCTTTCTTGATCAAATGTAAAGTTCACCCATATGTGCACTTCTTCCATGCCGGCCATTTGATTCACCAAACCTCTGCTGGTATAATTCGTAGATAAATTGTATTTTTCAAGAAAATCTTTATCATTTTTACTATATGCAACATTATTCTTTGTATATTGAACTAGGTTAAAGAATTTGTTTTTAACGTTCTTACTCTCTTTGTTTTCTGTATATATAGAGTTATGAATTTTCGATATATCAATTCCTGTTTCTAATAACTTAGAAGCAAACATTAACGTCCTTGATGTTGTATTATTGTGCATAAATCTACCAGTATCACCAATTATTCCAATATATAATGCTCTTGCAGAATCGAGATTGATTGGTATATCCCAATCAATTAATAAGGATGTAATTATTTCTGCGGTTGAAGAAGCATCTTTTTCTTGTAAAACGATATCATAGTCAATATCAGGGTCATTTCTATGATGATCTATAAAAACTAGTTTATCATAGTTTTTATACACGACAGGATCTAACATCTGACTAGCTACTGTATCTAAGATTAATACAAGTGATTCTTTGTAGGTTTCGTCACTTACATTATCAAATGTTTGAAACTTATTTAAAGAGTTATCATCCCCCACTACGTATATGTTCTTTTTCGGAAAATATTCCCTTAAAGCATAATACAATCCAAACTGTGAACCATAGGCATCAAAATCAGGATTTTTATGTCTAGCTATAATGATAGAATCGTATATATTTATAAGATTAAAAATTTGTTTTTTCATTTTTTTCACCATCCTTAAAACAGAATATTATATCATAAATGTTATTATATTTCTATATATTTAAACCCATCAATGATCTGTAGATATAATTCCACAATTTTTAATCTTTGAAATCTCAAAATATTATGGTATAATAACTCTCGCAAATTCTATACACGTGGAGGAAGAAAAAATGCAATCTTATATAAAAAAAATAACGTTACTTTTATTAATAATGATTACGCTCAGCGTTGTTGGTGGATGTTCATTATCTAGCACAACTGCAGAAACAACAATCGCAACGACAAACGCAACAACCGCTGCAAGTACAACCGCCGAAAGTTCAACTACTGACGTTACAACCGGAGTTACTACTACCGGTGTTACTACTACTGGTGTTACTACTACTGGCGTCACTACCACCGAAGCTACTACTACTGGTGTTACTACTACAGAAACTACCACTACTGGTGTTACTACTACTGAAGTTACCACTACCGGCATAACTACTACAGAAGCTAGTATTACATTAAATGTAATTGTCATAAATGGCGAATATACTTTAGGTGATGATTTTAATCAAGACTCGATTTTGGTTAGTCTTGTTAGACCTAACGGAACGGCTATACCATTAAGTTCTTCATCTTATACTGTTAGTGGATTCAATTCAACAATAGTTGGAGAAATAACTCTAATGGTTAACTACTACGAATATAGTGCAACTTTTAATCTAAATATTGTTGCTCCTTTAGACGGATTAATCATCACAATGGCGTATTATTTTGATGCGCAAGGTTTAACTGGAAGCGCATTGTTTAATGAATTAGATACGATTGTGAATACAGGCTTTCAAGGCGTTACTTACGGAGAAGCAAGATATATTTTAGATGAATCAGATGCAGATCCTACAAACCCTAACAATATAATTCTAGTGTATTTAGCCACATCAATCAGTAATGTTTGGGATTATGGTGATACTTGGAATCGTGAACACGTTTGGCCACAATCGCTTTTACCTGATAGCGCGGATAATGATACCGTAAATACTTGCTCGGATTTACATAACTTAAAACCAGCTGATCCCTCAGAAAATAGCTCAAGAGGAAATAAGTATTTTGACACTGAATCGGGTTATGAACCAAGAGATGAAGTTAAAGGTGATATCGCAAGAATTCTATTCTATATGATTACTAAATATAGTCAGTTATCATTAGTAGATAGAGCCCCAGGAGTTCTAGAAATGGCAATGTTTAGTGTATTACTACAATGGCATGAATTAGACCCTGTAGATGATTTTGAAAGAAATCGTAATGACGTAATTTACTCTTATCAAAATAATAGAAACCCATATATTGATTACCCTGAATTTGTAGACATGATTTGGGGCTAATCAACTAAATTTAATTTCTTATCTTTAAAAATCAAGGTTTTAATCCTACATGTACGACAAGTTTACTGATAGCACCATTTATGGTGCTTTTTGTTTGTTTGTTTGTTTGTTTGTTTGTTTGTTTGTTTGTTTGTTATGAAAATCAAACCAATAATTGCTAGTTTAGGGATTTTCTCAACAATCAAAAAAAGGCACAACATAAAGTTGCGCCTTTTGTTAATTTTATCAAACTACTTTTTAAAAAAATAATTTAACTATCCAACATATGGTGTCCAAGTAAGATTATCTATAGCCATTTGACTGCCAGCAGCCAATATTTCTATAATGAATTCTCCGGTTGTGTTTATATCTAAAACCTCAAACGTACCATAAACTGATCCATCTCCATCATCATCGAAAGAAGCTGATGTAGCAACTAGAAGACCATTAATCCATAATTCTACTTGCGCAGCTCCGCTATATGCATCATAATAATCAACGCTAAAGCTTGCAATGCCACCTTGAATAGTAGCTGACAATGATGAACCATCACCATTTTTATCTAACATAATTGCTTGCCCATCTAGGGTGAAATCTCCTCTAGATTCTGTATATGTCCAAGTTATACTATTAACTCCAACAAATGAGCCGGCTGCATATGATGTTCCAGTCAATACAAAAGTATCAAATGTTTCAACAAATTCTGATACAGGTAAAACTACTGTATGCATACCCAAATCTGTCCAATCATCTTGAGCAACTGCGTTCCAGTCATTTAAATCAAATGTAACTGAAGGCCCAGTTATTGAAGATTTTCTGATTAATGTAACATCGGCAATAACATATAAATCATTAGTATGACCAACACTTAGAAGAATATCGATAATCACATCATCTTTAGTTAAAACAACACAATCATCTCCGTTAAAATATGTCACAGTTGAAGTAATATCTCCAGCAGCAACAATTGTAGCATTTGCACCGCTATTATATAGAACATATACATCTCCTGCAAGTAGTGTTCCAGTCAATTCTGTTGTATTTCCAGCTACAGTTGTTCCATTATTATAAAGTACTAGTTTATATCCTGTTAAATCAACATCTGCACCAGTACCATTATATATTTCTACATACTTATTATTAGAAGTTCCATCAGCGTATTCACTGATAAATAACTCTGTAATTGGATTTGTAACGACTTCTTCCATTTCAACTGTAACTGCAATTACAACATCAATTGGAGTTTCAGTTCCTAAAGTTACTTGAACTGTAATATTTCCAACAGCGTCAGCACCAACAGGTCTTGTAACCAATAGTGTTCCAGGTGTAGTTGTATAATCAATAGCAGCGTCTAATGAAGAATCCATTGCTGTTATTGTGAAAGTTGATCCATAATCTCCAACAGGAATTTCCATATCTTCAATCAATTCTAAAGTTGTAGGAACATTGTCTGCGTCTAATTGAATAGCTTGTGCATCCGTTAATTCTATATCCAACATATCTAATGTAGTAACTCCATCACGGAAGTTATATAATACAAATTGAACTGCAGGTAAAGTGTCGCCTACTTCATAAACATCTGGTAACCAATCAGGACTGAAATATCTGATTTGAACTTGACCAGTTGTTAAGCCAACAACATCAAATACTACATTTGATCCTGGGTATTCAGCTACTACTAGTCCGTCAAAGCTGATTAATTTACCAACATCAGCAAAGTTAAGAACTAAAATTTGATCAGCAGTCATAGTGTTTACCACTAATACATTTCCAGTAGATAATACAGCGATTAATTCTCCGCCGTAACCTAGTTGTCTACCACCTGCATATCCAGCCATTTCACCAAAGTAAACTACTTCATCACCAATGTTGATTCCAGTTTCAAAAGGTTTGTACATAAAGAATCCAACACCGTTAGAGTCTTGTATAAATAATCCGTCATATGAATTAGCTGTAACAACACCTTGAACATAGATATCAGTGCCATCTGCTATATCATAATTAGTCATATCTGTCATTTGATAAATTGTAGCTAAATCTGTAACTAAGTCATAACCAGTAACTGTTACTGTAAAGTCTTTTGTTACTGTTGCTTCTGCACCATTTGATAATTCAGCTTGTAATACAACATCAAAGTCTGTTGCTAAATATCCGTATGCTAATGTTGTTCCATCAACATTCAATACTGCATCACCAGATACAACTGTCCAAGCAATTGTTGAACCAAGAGTACCAGTTAAAGGAAGCATAACAGTTTCATTAGCCATAACTGATGTAGCGATACTTAACGATGCTTGATCATCTGCTAATTTTTCAGCGTCTGTAAATGCATCTAAAGTAACATTAACAATAACATCAGTTGTCGCAGTTCCATAAGTTAATGTAAATGTAACTGTTCCTAATATATCTGCTGCACTAGGAACTACTAATACTAATTGATTATTTGCTGTAATATCATCAGTTAAATTTGTTTGTAATTCGGTTGAAATTACTACTGTTGCAGTAGCAAATGCTAATTCAGGAAGAACAAAATTTTCCGTTAAAGTAACATCTGTAGGGAATCTAGCTGCATCAGCTGCTAATAATTCAGCATCTGTATAAGGTGTTCCTTCTGTTAATACTGCACTACTTGTATAATACATTAATGGAGCATCTCTCCAACCTAATACGGTTGTGATGTCAATTGTATCCCCAACAGCTACACTTTGAATAGCGGTGTTAGCTCCTGTAGATAAAGTAACTCGTGAATCCCATTTTAATTTAATTTCTGTTCCATCTGCTATTCTCATTGCTGTAATAGTGATATTACCATATGAGTCTGCATAAACATCTGAAACATACAATCCAGTTAATGAGATTATTTCACCTTGATAAGGTAAGAAATCTGCATTTGTAATATCCACTGCATCTAAATCTGTAGCTGCAGGAAGCGTACTATCTAGAACATACGCAACGGTTTCAACATTTACTTGTTCTAACCCGTGGTATGCTCCTCTTGTTCCTGTGATTAATACTTCATTACCAATGTTTGCTTCTAAAATCGCTTTTAAAGTTGCACTTCCAACATATAATGCAATATTATCAGTTGCATCTTGAATGAAATAAGTTCCATAATATTCGCTAGCAAGAACGATACCTTGAAGTTTGAATGTACCTTCAGTTGCAGCCAATACATCTGCGATTGTTGACATTGGTAGATTTCCTACTTTAATAACAACATCTTTTGTATCAGTTACTGCTCCGCGAGTTGCAGTTATCGTTAATGTAACTGTTTCTTGAGTAGTTAAACTTGCATAATCCACAACACCTGTAGTTGAATTAATAACTAATTCCATATCAGATGAATATGTCAATGCAACTCCATATAAGTTTGCAGGCACTAATAATGTCATATCTTCCAAAATAAATTCAGGATAGATTAATGCATCTAATGCTGTTGCAACAGCTTCTGTGTCATCCACGATGTTAACATCAACATCTAAAGGTGTTCCAAAGAAGTTTGCGTACCAAACGCTCTTATCGCTTCTCCAACCTTGTGTAAGAATATTAATTGTAACTTCTTGTCCGTGGAATGCTTGTAATGCTTCCATATTAGATTTGTAATAAATCATAATTGCGTCGCCATTAGGTTGAGTTGCCCCATCTGCTAAAGCTGCTCCAAAATCATAATCAGAAGGAACTAAGAATACAGAATAGTTACCCCAAGCATCATTATAATAAATTTTACCTGTTACATCATATAATTTGTATGCAAATAAATTTTCTGGTGTTGGAGTAGTTAAAGATGAAATAATCTCCAATATCGTAGCTGCTGTTGTAACCGGTGCAACTGAAACTGCTTCAGTTGAAGCTACAGCTTTTAACGGTTGAGCAGCAGAACCAGATAATTGAACTGCGTTGTAATAAATGTCAATAATACCAGTGATATCATATACACTACCAACTTCTGATGTAAATGTAGGTGAGTAGATATAAAGAATATCAGTACCATCTGTAAAGAATACATCGCCAGCAGTTTGTTTCGCAATGACTGTAACACCTAAAATGTTAACATATGTGTCTTCTCCTAAAGCGATTGCTGCTGCAATTGAAGCTACTTCAGTACCTTCTTCTAATGCTGCAACTGTAAATACTACAGCTTTAGTAAATTCTACTGCGTTGATAGTAATAGCTGCAGTCATTGTAACAACTACATCTGCGCCATCTGGTTGAGTGATTTCACCAGCTGTAGAAATAATTGCTGGATGACTTGAAGTCCAAACTACAGCATAAACTACTGCATCTTGGTCTTGACCTGAAGTTAAGAAATTTAATTCACTATTGTCTGAAGATGTCCATTTTTCTTTAAATGGATATGCAGTTACAATTGCGAATACTTCATTAGCTCTTTCCAAATCGGATTTATCTAATGCTTGAATTGTTACAAAGAAACCATAACTCTCAGTATTAGTTCCATCTGTAATTGATGCAGTTAAAATTACCGTTTGATCTCCTACTACAAAAGTAGGGCGATGAATAGTTCCATCATTTTCTAGATAAACAGCGTTATTACTGCTCCAAGTAATTGTAAAAGCCCCAACAGTTGTTGCCAAGGTCAAGTTCTCAGTAGCCATAAACTCTGCATTTTCTAGAGTTGTGCTATATTGAGCTTTTAATTGATCAATTAATGCTCCTAGATCAACCGGCGTTGCTGTTGTTACTGCCGTAGTCGCGGCCGTTGTTGCTACCGTTGTTGCAGCTGTCGTTGCAGCTGTCGTTGCAGCTGTCGTTGCAACTGTTGTCGCGGCTGTTGTTGCAACCGTTGTTGCTCTTGTTGTTGCAGCTGTTGTTGCGGCTGTTGTTGCTGCCGTCGTCGCTGCCGTTGTTGCTGCGGTTGTAGTTGTTGTTGTAGCGCCGCCAAATAAATCACAGCTAACAAAAACAAAACTAAAAACCATTAATAAAGCAACTATAATTCCTTTTTTTGTTAATTTCATTTTATCCTCCTTCATAGAATAATGTTTATTTAAAAATTAAAATATTATTTAATTTAATGCTTATCCTAAAACTCTTTCTGCGTTTGATTTTGCTGCCGCAATCGCATTATCTATAATTGCTTGCTTAGTGGTTCCTTCAAGTGAACCCAAAATTACTCTTTCAAACGCCACTTCAACTTCTGCTCTTGCAGTTGATGAACCTATAAATGCTTGATCATAGAATAAATAATTAGCTTGTAATGCTGCAGCGTTTGCTGCTTTAGATTTCATTAACATTTCGCCAGCTAAATCTTGTCCCAAACTGTCTTTACCACTTCTAAATAACAAGTAAACTGGGTCATTATTAACAGTGTTTCTTACTGGTGAATACCCGGTTTCTAAAGCGAAATCAAGTTGAACATCAGCACTAGTTAAATATTTCAAGAATAACCAAGAAAATAATTTTTCTTGATCTGTCCCAGCGGTTGTAACAGACATATTTGTACCTTGTTGAATTGCTGTTCTGTCCCCTGGTAAGTCTGCATTATAAGGCATAGGTGCAACACCGAACTCAAATACAAATTCGCCGTTAACAACAGAAGGAGTGTTATATCTTGCTCCACCAGTTGACCCAAATGTTACTGCAGTTTGAGCGGTTTTAAATGCATCTGAAGCATAATCTATACCCCATTTACCTGGTAAAGTAAACGTAATATCTCTATTATCAAAGAAATAACTCAGCATACTCTTTGTTTGGTCATTATCAAATAAAATTACGCCTTGTCTTTGAGCGTTTATAGTAGTGTATTCTCCGCCCCATTGTCTTGTTAAAGTTATAAATGCATTTGCACCAGAATCATAAGTGATCGGTACAAAATTATCTTTAATTGCTTGAATTTCTTCTGGTGTTTTATGTAATGACAACGTTGTTGACTCATTTAATTTACCTGTAACACTTGTAATTACTTGATTTTTAATCGACATTAAATCGTCTGAAATAGCAAATAATCCCTGCCAAGTTGTAGGCACTTCATCAATAACCCCTTGACTAATTAACAAATCAAACATCGTTTTGTTATATATCATAACTTCGGTTGATTTATTGAAAGGCACTGAATAAAATTCTCCGTCACTTGTGTATTGAGAATTCTCACGACGATAACTTAATAAGATGTCTAAGAATGATTCTTCTTCGACAGCTGAGTTATAACCATGAATTGGGTGATTAATAAAAGGTGTTAAAGAAATCACAGCTTGATTGTCAATGTATTCCATAACGTGATCAGGATAATTTTGAACGATATTAGGAATTTGTCCACCTTGAATTGCATTGATAACGTTAGTACGTAATTCATCGTAATTATTACCATTTTTGATAATATTAATTGTTACATTTGGATATAGAGCTTCAAAATCAGCT
>Ga0222628_1000498_pt1 | contig 16433 bp, 20 predicted proteins | sample AntAcemetageno95_FD_179860 | JGI IMG/M metagenome (GOLD analysis project Ga0222628, IMG submission 179860) | Saline water microbial communities from Ace Lake, Antarctica - #95 | ecosystem: Environmental > Aquatic > Non-marine Saline and Alkaline > Saline | place: Antarctica: Ace Lake | collected...
GCCAAACTGTCTCAGATTGAGGTTCTACTCCTTGAGAACCATCAAAAATAGCCACTGCACCATCTAAAACGCGCAATGATCTTTCTACTTCTACAGTAAAATCAACGTGACCAGGAGTATCAATAATATTAATACGATGATCTTTCCAAAAACAAGTGGTAGCAGCAGAAGTGATAGTAATACCACGTTCTTTTTCTTGTTCCATCCAATCCATGTCTGCTTCACCATCATGGGTTTCACCGATTTTATGTTTTTTACCAGTATAAAATAACACGCGTTCAGTAGCTGTAGTTTTACCAGCATCAATGTGAGCCATGATACCGATGTTACGTGTATTTTCTAATGAATATTCACGAGGCATAAATTTAAATTAATTTGTTAGGCTTCAAAAGTATCTTAAAATCTAGCAAAATGAGCAAAAGCTTTGTTAGCTTCAGCCATTCTGTGGACATCGTCACGTTTTTTAATAGCGTCTCCTACACCTTCGTAACTTTCCATAAATACTTTAGCTAATTTGTTACTCATTGGCATTCCTTTTATATTACGAGCAGCACCGATAATCCAACGGCAAGCAAGGGCAAACTGACGTTCACCGCGAACAGGAATAGGTACTTGATAATTAGCACCACCTACTCTTTTTGAACGAACTTCAACTTGAGGAGCTATTTTTGTAATAACTTCTTCAAAAACTTCTACTGGATTTTTTTTCATTTTAGTTTCGATTTCAGACAAAGCACCATACATCAATCTTTGAGCAATTGATTTTTTACCACCTAACATTAAATAATTAATGAACTTGGCGATATCAGTGTTACCGTATTTTGTATCGGCTTTGACTACTCTCTTTTTTATTGCTTTTCCACGCATATATTTTATTTTTTAGCTTTAGGTTTCTTAGCACCATATTTACTACGACTACGTAGTCTACCCTCTACACCTTGAGCATCATAAACACCACGAACTATATGATAACGACAACCAGGTAAATCTTTTACCCTGCCACCACGCAATAGCACAATGGAATGTTCTTGTAAATTGTGTCCTTCACCAGGAATATAAGCAATAACTTCCATTCCATTGGAAAGTCTAACCTTGGCAACTTTACGTAAAGCTGAGTTAGGTTTTTTAGGGGTTGAGGTATAAACTTTGGTACAAACACCACGTTTAAAGCCGGCTCCTCTACGAAATTCTGTTTTCTTGCGATGAAGAGAATCATAAGTAAATTGCAAAGCTGGAGATGCACTCTTCTTTACTTTACCCTTACGCCCCTTACGCAAAATTTGATTTATTGTAGGCATAAATAATAATAATTTATAAAAATTCTAAAATAAAAAGATAGACTAGGTTAGCCATCTTTTCTTGTCTAAATTAGCTTAGATAAGGCTAATTTTAAGACTTTTTGGGACCGCCACAGTCCCGGTTAATACGTTCTGCCGATATTGTATATTACTTGAGTAATTTTGTCAAGGGTCCTACAAACTATCAATATCTGCTAAAAAACTAGTACTGGGCCTGTCTTCTGATAAATATTCAACCTCATCATTAAAACTAGTGCTCAAATTAGAACAAGATTGATCATTTAATTTATCAGAACTAATTTCAGCCAAAAATAAGCTAGGACCATCCATGCTTTCTCCCCAACTTCTGGTTTGAAGCGGATAGGTTAAAAATAAAAATTTTCTAGCTCTGGTAATAGCTACATAAAACAAACGCCTTTCCTCTTCTAAACCAGTTGAAGTCTGACTAGCCCTCTCATTTGGAAAATTACCCTGCGTCAGATTAACCACAAAAACTATATCCCATTCCAAACCTTTAGCCTGATGTATGGTGGACAAAACTATTTTATTTTTTTTATCCTTATCTTCTTGAATTTGTTTAGAGTTATATCCTTCTTGCAGGATTGCTTCTGCCAAAAAATTAGACAAATTATCATACCTACCAGCAAAAACTCCCAACTGTTCAATATCATGCAAACGTTCTTTAGAATTTGTATATTCACTTTGTAAAAACTCTTTATAATCTGAACTTTTTATTAACTCTATCAATTCTTGTGGACTTTTTTCTTTATTTTTCACCATCTCTTTCCATATCTTTAAAAAATTTTCCCAAGCACTTTTAGCTTTACCTTTCAAAATATTATTTACTACCATTTCAATCTCCTCTACATTTTTTACTTTTTGCACAACCTCTATAATTTTTTTAGCCCCCACTGATCCTAAACCAGCTTGAAGCAGTAAAACCCTAAACCAAGCGGCAGCATCTTTTGAATTATTTAAAACTTTCAAATACGCCAGAATATCCTTGATATGGGCTCTCTCAAAAAATCTCACTCCTCCTCGATAATCATAATCAATTCCCCTTTTGTTTAATTCTATTTCTAACTGTTGTGAGTGGTGAGAGGCCCTAAACAAAACAGCAATATTTTTATATTTATAATTTTCATCCACAAAATCTAAAATTTCATTAACTATATATACGGCTTCTTCAGTTTGATTGGACAAAGATTTAACTTTTGGAGGAACCCCGAGGAAAGTTGTTTTTAATTTCTTTTTATATTGTCTGGTATTCTGAGATATAACGTCATTAGCCACATCTAGTATCTCTTTAGTAGAACGATAATTTATTTCTAGTTTAAAAATTTTTGTATTTTTATATTCATCTTCAAAATTTAAAATATTTTCTATTTGAGCCGCTCGAAAAGAATAGATACTCTGGGCATCATCCCCTACTACCAAAATATTTTTATGTACTTGTGACAATTTTTTTACAATTTGAAATTGTAGGTGATTGGTATCTTGATACTCATCAACCAAAATATATTTGAACTGCTCAGAATACTTTTTTTGTATTTCTTTATTATCTAACAAGGTATTTAAATTTATAAGCAAATCATCAAAATCCATAGAATTAGATTTTCTTTTATCTTTATCATAAGCAAAAGAAATTTTTCTAAATTGATCTATAAATTCCAAATAATATTCTCCTTTTATTTCCAAAGTATCTTCTAGAGATTCGCCAGAATTCTTGGAATAACTAATAATATTTGAAATAACATTTACACTGGGAAAATGCCTAACATCAGCCGGTTTATATTGTTTAATTATATTTTTTAAAATAGTTTTTGAATCCTCAGTATCTAACACAGTAAAATTTTTCTCATAACCAACTTTCTCCGCATTAATTTTTAATATTTTATAAGCCACTCCATGAAAAGTTCCAGCCCAAGGCATTTTATGGCTAGAATTAGTAAGATCCTCCACTCTGCCGTTCATTACATTAGCCGCCTTGTTAGTAAAAGTTAAAAGCAAAATATTATTTGGATCTATACCTTTTTCTAATAAATAAGCGACGCGATAGGTAATGGTTCTGGTTTTACCTGACCCAGCACCCGCCAAAACCAAACAAGGACCGTCTCCTTTAAAGACGACCTCACATTGCTCTGCATTTAATTCTTTTTCAAAATTAATCATTTGTTATTTAATAACTCGAATACTTTATCATAAATTTCTTGAACAGTTCCATTTATAAAATATGGTCTTTTACCCTTAGGTTTTATCTTTAAATAAAATTGCCCCTTCTCATCTACTAAATCCCAATCAATATCCGAACCGTGATTATTAAATAAATTTTCTAAATTTTGCTTTAAATTTTTATTATTTATTAATTCAAAACCTTCACCCTTTTTCTCTTCTGAACTGTCAAAACCATGTTCACCAAAAAATCTTTCTGCTGATACTCTAGCAACATTGTCTATGGCTTTTTGTGCCCCTGGACTTACGTTATATCTACTTTCTCTATCTTTTATCCCTTCACCTGTCATGTGTGCCTTGTCTCCAACAATCTCAATAAGACCATTTTTAATAGCACTCTTCCCATCTTCGTTATGGATATCATTCAAATCACCAAACGGGGTATGCTTAGCATCAAATATGGTTTGTCTTTTATAGCTAGGGTCCATATCACAACCCTGTTTTTGATATTTTTTTTCAGTAGCTTCCAATGAGGCTAAAATAGGATCTCTTTCAAATTCACTTATAAAAATTATTTAATAATACTATAAAATATTACCACAACTTGATTTACAAAGCAAAACAGGCTAAAATGAAATATATGACATTTTTTAAAACAACTCACAAAGACAAAAATACCAAAGCCAGAACTGGAATAATCAAAACGGATCATGGAGTTATAAAAACCCCTACTTTTATGCCGGTCGGAACTCAAGGTACTGTTAAAACCATTGATCAAACTGATCTAAAAAATTTAAACGCACAAATAATCTTAGGTAATACTTATCATTTACATTTACGTCCAAATGAAGATCTGATAGACAAAGCTGGCGGACTACATAATTTTATGAATTGGGACAAACCTATTTTGACTGATTCAGGCGGGTTTCAGGTTTTTAGTTTAGGAAAACAAAAAGAAAAAAAACAGGACAAAAAAAACAATGAAAAATTAGTAAAAATAAATGACAAAGGTGTAGAATTCCGAAGTCATATTGATGGTTCAAAACATTTCTTTTCTCCAGAAACCGCTATCAAAATTCAACACAAAATCGGAGCTGATATTATTATGGCTTTTGACGAATGCACTCCTGATGACGCACCTGCAAAATATATTAAAGAGGCCATGGATAGAACCCACCGTTGGGCTAACGAATCTTTATCAGCTCACAAAAAAGAAACTGACAGGCACGGATATAAACAATTCTTATTTGGCATTATTCAAGGTGCAAACAACAAAAATTTGAGGATTGAATCAGCTAAATTTATTTCTAATCTAGATTTTGATGGCATTGCTGTTGGCGGTGAATCAATCGGATATAATATGACTGCTACCAAAAAAATATTAGACTGGATACATCCATATATTCCAGAAGACAAACCGCACTACGCCATGGGTCTAGGTCTTAACCCCGGAGATTTATTTGAAGTAATAGAACACGGAATTGATATGTTTGATTGTGTTGCCCCCACTCGCTTGGCCCGTCATGGCAGTGTTTATATTTATGATAAAAAAAATAAACACAGACTAGATATTTCTAAAGCAAAATACAAAAAAGATTTTTCTCCAATTGATAAAAATTGTTCATGCCCAGTGTGTCAAAATTATTCCCGCGCTTACATCCACCACTTATTTTCCGCTGGTGAGATAACTGGCATGCGTTTGGCAACTCTTCATAATCTTCATTTCTTCTTAAACCTTGGAGAACAAATACGACAAGCGATAAAAAATGATGAATTTAAAAAATTAAAAAGGAAGTGGGTATAAAAATTTAAAATAAAAAATTATGCTACACATCAATTTAATAGTCTTAGGAAAATTAAAAGAAAAATATTGGGTTGAAGCCCAACAAGAATATTTAAAAAGATTATCTGCTTTTTGTAAAATACAAATAACCGAATTAAGAGAAGAAGGTTTTTCTGAAAAAGACAATTCCGAAACAACAAAAGAAAAGGAAGCAGAAAAAATATTAAAAATATTACCCAAAGAAAATTTTATTATTGTATTAGACAGCACAGGCACACAATTTTCATCTGAAAATTTTTCAAAAAAAATAACAGAACTAGAACAAGCAAATATACAAAACAATATAACTTTTATTATTGGAGGTCCTCTAGGACTACACAAAAAAATATTAGATCTTGCTGATCTAAAACTTTCTTTTTCCAAAATGACCTTTACTCACCAGATGGTTAAAATATTTTTACTAGAACAAATCTATCGCGGGTTTATGATAAAAGAAAACAGAAAGTATCATTGGTAAAAACAAAAGATTCCTATGTAGGAGACTTTTGTTATTTATCTTCTATTTTTTCCTTCTAGCAATATTTTCTCTACTTTTATCTAGCGCATTTTGTAATATCTCTGCCTCTGTTAATCTTTTTATCCCCTTTTTATTTCCTTCTTCTATTCTTTTCCCCACTCGCTCTTCGTCAAGTACTTTTTTCTTTTTTAAAAAAGCACTTTCTGGGTCAAATACCTCTCTAGACGTATATCTTTTTGACATATTTTTTATTTTAAGTTTTAAACAGCATCTTTTACATCCTCTATATCCAATCCGGCATTACATTCTAAATCTTTTTTAGCTCTATCTTTAATACTTAACTCTCCTTTTTCTTGCTTCCCTTTTGGTTTACGCCCATAATTTCTAGAACTTCCCTCACGCCTACCCCTCCCATATATAATCTTTTTTCTGTTAACGGCATCTTTATTAAGCCCGTCTAATTTTAATTTCTCCCCCAATCCATCGTGTTCTGTATGATGATCTTCTTTTTTATCAGTGTCATTTTTATAACCTTCTAGCTCACGATACTTTTCTAAACTCAATTCTTTACCACTACCTAAATTAGGTTTTTCAACATTACTACCGCTACTGTTTTTTTCTTTCTCTAATAAAATCTCTTCAGGATTTTTTACTCCACCTGGAAACTCATCTAATTGTTTAAATTCTTCCCCTCTACTACTAGGATTATCAGAAGTACCTGGTAAATATTCGCTATCTTGTTTATTAAAAGGCACATCAGGTTTAGACAAAAATCTACCTGTAATAATATCATTACCTGGTATATTTTCTCTACTCATATTTTTATTTTAAATTTTATTATGTAAGAGCTAGCTCTTACTTTTTTAAATTAACATCCATTTGTGGAAATGGTATTTCAATACCAGCTTTATTCAAAGCATTATAAACAACTTGCAACCCCTCTATCTTTTTATCATAAGCCAAACCATAATCCTCTACCCAAAAACGCATTTGAAATTTTAAGGCCGAATCACCTATCTCTGTCATAATCGTCCCATAATACGGCTCTTCCGAAATATCCTGCACTTCTTTTCTGATTGCTTCCTCAACTATTTGTTTTACTTTTTCTACATCGCTACCATAAGCAACTGTAAAATCAATTACCACCCTAGAACTTTCATTTGGCTGAACATAATTTCTTATACTCATATCAGACAAACGACCATTTGGTATAGTTATTATTTCATTGTCATAAGTTTTTATCTTTGTACTACGAATACTAATATCATCCACCGTACCCAGGGTCCCATCCCCTAACTTAATCTTATCTCCCACCTTAAAACTATCATCCAAAATCAAACTAACTCCACCAAAAATATCTTTTAGAGTATCTTGCAAAGCAAAACCAACTGCAAAACCAGCAATACCAAGTGAAGCTAAAAACGGCCCAACATCAAAACCCCATTCTTTTAATACCCAAATCAAACCAATTATCGCAAAAATAACCTTTACTAAACGTTGAGCTATCGGTAATAAAGAATCGTCTAATTTTGATTTTGTTTTATAAGCAAATTCTGTACCCCAAACTGTTACTAAAATATCCAAAATAGCAAAAACAATATAAACAACTGTAATAATCACAATCGTATCCAGAACACTACCCAACCAACCATAATCCAAAGCGATTTCTCTTAGAGCAAATTTTAAACCTGATAAAACTATCACATAGGAAAAAGGAGCTTTAACTTTTGCAATAATCAAATCATCCAACTGAGTTTTTGTCTTACCAGCCCATTTTTTAAAAACCTTTTCTGACAACCAAGTGATAACTTTAGCCACCAACAAAAAAACCAAAACAATAACCAAAGCTTTTAACCATTGATTTTGCTCAAAAATATTTTTTACTAACTCAAAATAATACACCATAAAACGTAAATTAATTTAAATAATCTATAGCATTCTTATTATAACAAACTATTCCGTATTTACAACCCCGTTCTTTTAAGATAAAATACATATACTTAAACATTAAATATATGAAAACAATCGTTTCGGGCATCCAACCTACTGGCAATCTACATATTGGCAACTATTTAGGAGCGGTTAAAAATTGGCTAGAATTACAAAAAAACAACGAATACCAAATGTATATCTTTGTCGCTGATTTACATTCTTTAACAGGCAAACTAAGTGCTGAAGAATTACACAGACAAACAAAAATAACTATTGCGGAGCTATTGGCTCTAGGCATAGACCCAAACAAAGTGACATTTTTTAAACAATCAGACATTAGAGAACATACCGAATTGGCCTGGTTTTTTAGCTGTGTCACTCCAGTTTCTGAATTATACCGCATGACCCAATTCAAAGACAAGTCAGAGGCACAGGTCAAAAATATTAATTCTGGACTACTCACTTACCCGATACTCCAAGCTGCAGACATCTTGCTTTACAAAGGCGACACAGTCCCAGTTGGTGAAGATCAAATTCAACATGTTGAAATCACTCGCGACACTGCTCGTTGGTTTAATAAAAAATATAAAACAGACTACTTCCCAAAAACCAAACATCTTTTGACTCACATCCCAAAAATCAAGAGCCTGCTTGAGCCAAATAAAAAAATGAGTAAAAGTTTGGGCAGTGGCCACGTGATAGAGTTAGCCGATGAACCAGAAGTAATTCAAAAAAAGTTAAATAAAGCTGTTACTGCTACTGAAGGGGGGAATAATTCACTGGGAGTTAAAAATTTATTATTACTACTCAAAGAATTTGGCAATAAAGAAAAATATAATTTTTTTGTTAAAGCAGAAAAAAATGGCGACATACGTTATGGAGATTTGAAAAAAGAATTAACCGAATCTATATCTCAATATTTTGCAATTTTCAGACAAACAAGAGACGAGCTTTTAAACGATGAGAAAAAAACAGAACAAATCATGAATAGCGGTGCAAATAAAGCCAAAAAAAATGCTCAAAAAAACATGGAAGAAATTAGAAAAATAATCGGAATTGCTTAGTATGTTTGGATTTATCTCATTATTACCTTTACTATTAATTTTATTTTTAATTTATATTTTTATGGAAAAATCTAGCACAAAAGATAAAGTTGCTCTTTTAAAAAACTTTTATCTTTACACTGTATCGTTTGTAGCTTTGATGATGATTATTGTTTCATCTTATAGTCTAATAGATTTAGGACTAAAAACTTGGGTTTTTACTGATGCTGAAAATTTTAACAGATATTACGACTATGACTATGAAAAACCTGTTATAGATGCAGACGGCACAAAGATAGAGATGACACAAGAAGAAAAAGAGCAAAAAATACAAGCAGCCAAAGAAAAAGAAGAGCAGAACAAACGCTCCCAAACACAAAGAGACTTGTCTCAATACATTGCAATGCTAATTGTGGCAATACCAGTATTTACCGCTCATTGGATGATGGTTAGAAAAAAAGAAAAACAAGCTTAAAAATAAATACAAAAAAATCGCCTTTTAAGGCGATTTTTGGTATAATAAAAGCAACTTAATGTATGACTAAATAGTTATGAAAATAAAAGATTCTCTAAAAACAGGTATCAGTTTTGGACTAACTTCTGGTTCAATCACTACTATTGGCTTGATGGTAGGCCTGACCTATGGCACCAACTCCAGACTCGCGGTTATTGGCGGTATTATAACAATTGCCGTCGCCGATGCCCTGTCAGACGCACTAGGAATCCACATCTCAGAGGAAGCAGAAGAAAAAAATACAACCAAAGAAATATGGGAATCAACAATTGCTACCTTTTTGACTAAGTTCATTTTTGCTTTAACTTTTTTAATACCAGTATTATTATTTTCATTAAATATAGCGATCCTTATATCTATTGGATGGGCTTTTTTAATAATAGGAGTATTAAGTTATTACATAGGAAAACAACAAGATGCTCCTACCTGGAAAGTTATCGCCGAGCACTTTACAATCACCGCAGCAGTTATTATTATCACTTATTACTTAGGTACCTGGGTAAACAATACTTTTAGATAATATGTTTTGGAATGTAATTTTAATTTTTTTAGGAGCTAGCATTTTTGGATGGATTTTAGAAGTAATCTACCGCAGTTTTGTGGTCCAAAAAAAATTAGTCAATCCAGGTTTTTTAAACGGACCCTATCTACCTCTTTATGGCAACGTCGCCATTATTTTATTTTTTATTTCTTCTTTAAGTATAAATTTATATCTAAAACTTAGCATCTTGATTCTAACCCCCACGATTCTAGAACTATTGACTGGGGTATTCTTTTTAAATTTTTACCATATTAAACTTTGGAATTATACAGACAGAGCATTAAATTACAAAGGGATAATATGCCCAATTTTTTCTTTTTATTGGGCTTTAATATCTTTATTTTTTTATTATTTTATATTTCCTTTTTTACAATTAATAACCTTGAAACCAAAGCCTGCATATTTATTTTTTACAATAGGTATAATAACCGGCCTTATTTTTGTAGATATTTGGAATTCATTTGGATTGGCTCTCAAAATAAAAGAATTTATCAAAGAATTTAATCAAAAACACCAAACTAAAAGTTGGCTTGACTACAAAATACTAAAAAGCGACATTACCCAGCAATTTAAAAACAGACAAAACAAACTTAAAAATTATCTATTACCCCTGCAAAGTATAAACAAAGAAAAAATAACAGAATTTCTCAAAAAACATACAAAATAAATTATCCACGCTCACCTTGCCTTATCTATTGACAAAACTATTACAATTTAGTATAATTCTTGCTACTATAAATATGTGGGATCTCGGGACCCATCCCGAGAGTTTGCACCACTTAAATTCAAACTTATGTCAAAAAGAATGAAGGAAATGTCAGGCAAAATAGATGCCGACAAAAATTATTCTATTGATGAGGCAGTTGCCCTTGTCAGAGAAACATCAAAAGTAAAATTTGATGCTAGCGTAGAGGTCCATGCCAAACTAGGTATTGATATAAAAAAGAGCGACCAACAAATTCGTTCTACTATTGTTTTACCTCACGGAACTGGTAAAACAAAAAAAGTTGCCGCTTTTATAAATGCTGATAAAGAAAAAGATGCTAAAGAAGCCAAGGAAGCTGGCGCTGATTTTGTTTATGGTGAAGAAGAAATTAAAAAAATAAAAGATACTGGAAAAATAGATTTTGACATTGCTGTTACCACTCCTGGCATGATGCCTAAAATGGCCATGATTGCTAAAATTTTGGGTCCAAAAGGTATTATGCCTAATCCAAAAACTGACACTGTTGGTCCAGATATTAAAAAAATGGTTGAAGAATTAAAAAAAGGAAAAACTAGTTTTAAAAATGATGATACTGGTAATGTACATTTGAGCATTGGAAAGATTAGTTTTGACGATACAAAACTAAAAGAAAACTTTGAGAAATTCTTAGAAACATTGAAAAAAATAAGACCAACTTCTACCAAAGGCACCTATATCAAAAACTTGACCATAACAAGTTCCATGGGGCCCGGAGTCAAAGTTGAAATTAAATAATTTACAAACGCCCTCAAATTTGAGGGCGTTTTAAGATGTAAAGATATAAAAACATGTCTAGTTGCAGACTCTGTTTATCAGAACAAATAGAAAATGAAATAATATACGAAACAAAAAATTTCTATGTAGTACCCGCATTAGGCTCTTTTATACCTTATTATTTTTTAATAGTATCCAAGCAGCACATAAATTCGATGGCTATGGCTATTAAAAACTCAGATTTGAACAAAGAATACGACAAAATAAAAAATAAGATAATAAAATTTATAAAAAACAAAGCAAAATCCGATTATCTAATTTTTGAACATGGAGATTGTGACGCAAAACAAACAACTTGCTGCGTGTGCCATGCCCACGTCCATATATTACCAAATAACAAAAAAATATTTAATATTCTAAAAGAAACATTAGGAAAACCAACAGGTGAAGTTAAGCAATACACACAAATAAAAAATAAGATAAATCCCGAACAAGATTCATACTTATTATTAGAAGAAAATAATAAAAAATTTATTTGGAAAAATAAAATAATATTACGACAATACATCAGGAGGCTCGTGTCTGAACAGTTGGGAAAAGGATCAGAATATGATTGGAAAAGATACCCATATCACGAAAATATGCAAAAGACAATAACTGAATGGCTAAAATATAAAAACTAAACCCATGTTTATTATAACAACAGCATCAAGATTATCTTCTAATCCGCAAATTTTAAAAAAAATGATATTGTCTGGCAGTGACATAATGCGTTTTAATTTTTCTTACGGGACTATCGAAGAAAAAATTTTATCTATAAAAAAATTTAAACAAACTTGTGTCGAACTTAACGCTAATATTAAAATACTAATAGACTTACCAAACCCAAAAATAAGACTGGGAGGTTTTAACCTGCAGTCAGTACATCTTGAAGAAGGAGAAAAAATCACATTAAAATCCAAAGATTATTCAGAAAATACTAACAGCTTTTTTCCTGTTAAATACAAAAACATCGGCGAAATATTCTATCCGGAGCAAACTATAATAATAGATGAAGGTGAAATACAATTAAAAATTATAAAAATACTATCACAAGACACGGTCGAATGCATATCTTTAAATTCTGGTTCAATTTATCCATACAAAGGATTAACATGGAAAGAACAGACTTACGATCAAACAAAAATAATAAAAGAAAATGGTAAAAAGATACTTGAAGACATTAAAAATCTACATCCTGAATATATTTCTTGTCCCCTGGTAAGCACATCCAAAATTGCAGATACTTACAACAAAATCATAGATGAAATTAATTGGCAAAAAAAACCAAGAGTAATTTTTAAAATAGGCGACCAAAAAGGTTACAACAACTTAGATAAAATTATTAATCTAACAGACTACATATTAATCGAAAGAGGTAACTTGGGTATTAATATACCTTACCAGAAAACTGGGATATACCAAAAAGAAATTATTAAAAAATGTAAAAAGAAAAAGAAAAAAGTGATAATATCAACACAAATTTTAGAAAGTACTATTGATAATTTCATACCTAATCGAGCTGAAATATCTGATCTAACTAACATGGTCATAGAAAAAGTAGATGGAATAATGCTATGTCATGAAACAGGGGTTAGCTCTAGGCCAGCTTATTCAATCTCTGTAGCCAAAAATATTATAAACGAAACAGAGAAATATCTTAATCAACAAAAATGCCAATAACTCAAATCATAGACAATAAAATGCCCTCCATCACCGAATGGATGGAACAAATTAATCTACCAAACATAGATGAATTTAGATCTGAAGATAATAATAAACGGGATCGTTTAGAAGTACTATACGAAGTGTTGGGCTTAGCCTATGATCGTCCAGAAAAAATGACAGCCCTAGACATCGTTAATCAAACAGAGAAATTCAAAGATATTTTAAAAAGAAAAGGAGATGAAAAATGTGCTCTACGTCTAGTACCAACTATTTCTGGACTACCTAAACTTAGGGTAAGAGGAAAAACTTTAAAAGAAAATCTAGTTTGGTTTTCCCAGTTAAAAATAAACCCAGAGGATTACAAAGCTGAGGTAATACCTCATTGCGACGAGACTCTATACTCGGCTATCTTTGTAATTAATGATGAAAATGTTTTTGGAGAAATAACTCCAGCCCCACACTGGGAACTAACTCAAGGCATATATAATGAAGGCCCAGTTTTATTTAATTTTAATTTTAAAAATTGGAATTTTAATAAAAAAAATGATTTGGATATACAAAATATCATAAAACAAGCAGTAGAAAAATTAAAAATTAATGATGAAAATAAAATTTCTAAATTAAAAAACGACCTACAGTCAGAATTTACAAAAGACAACTATCTAAAAGGTTATTTTGAATTTGTAGTCTGGCCTAAAATAGGTACTTCTTTTATAGACTACAACCGCATATTATACAAAATGCTGAGCAACACAAAAGTTAGCCAAGATCCTAACAATACGAACTTATCTGGTATTTGTGCCAGCCCAGGAAAAATTAATGGCATAGCCAAAATTATCAACGACCCTAAAATAGAAACCATAACTGAAAAAGAAATTTTAGTCTGCCCTATGACTATGATTAGCTATATCCCATTAATGCTCAAAGCTAAAGGAATTATCACTGATCAGGGTAATATTCTATCTCACGCCGGCATTGTGAGCCGAGAATTAAAAAAACCATGCATCGTAGGCACCAAAAACGCCACAAAAACACTAAAAAACGGCGACAAAATAGAAATGAACGCTGATACTGGTGAGATAAAAATACTAAATTAAACAACAAAAAGTACAATAAAAGACCCTTGCTCAAAGAGGTCTTTTTTGTTATTATAAATACACTACTGTTAGAAAAAATATATGGAAAAAGCACGTGAAAATTATATTTCTTGGGATGAATGCTTTATGCGCATGGCCCATGTTATCTCAGAACGCTCAAAAGACCCCTCTACCCAAGCTGGGGCAGTAATAGCTGATCAAAACAATGTTGTAGTAGGCTTAGGCTACAACGGCATGCCTCGCGGTATAGACGGAAATAATTTTCCTTGGGAAAGAGAAGGTGACTTTTTGGATACAAAATATGCTTATGTTTGTCATGCCGAAGAAAATGCCATTTTCAATTCTAATGTCCCAACAAAAAATTGTAAATTATACTGCACCCTGTACCCTTGCAATGAATGTGCTAAAGCCATCATTCAAAATGGCATTACTGAAGTTATTTTTGAAAGCGACAAATACCACGACAGTGAAGTTTGGGTTGCTTCCAGAAAATTATTAGATTCAGCAGGTGTAAAATACCGTCAATATATTTCAAAAAATTCAAAAGAATAAATATGAATAAAGTTATTTTTGGTTTTGTGGGTCAAATTGCCAGCGGCAAAGGTACAGCCACTGAATATCTAAAAACAAAACACAGCGCTAGTACTTACCGTTTCTCTACCATGTTACGTGATGTTTTGGATAGAATGTATATAGACCAAACCAGAGAAAACCTCCAAACAATATCCCAAGTTTTAAGAGAAAATTTTGGCGAAGAAATAATGGCTCGTGTTATGACCGAGGATGTTAAAAATGACAAAGATAAATTAGTGATAATAGACGGTATTAGACGTCCAGATGATGTAAGAAATCTAAAAAAAATTCCGGGTTTTATTTTGGTTCATATCACAGCCGACATAGAAAAAAGATTTGAAAGAATTAAAAAAAGAAATGAAAACTTAGATGACCAACAAAAAACTTTAGAAGAGTTTAAGGAAGACCACAAAAAAGAAGCTGAACTAAAAATAAATGATATTGCCAGTGAAGCTAAAGAAATAATTGATAACAACGGTAATTTAGAAAACTTATACCAAAATTTAGACAATCTACTTAAAAAGTATCAATCTTAATTATTTTATAATGAAAATCAAATTTAAAAAATTAAAACCCGAAGCTAAATTACCTATATATGGACATCCAGGTGAAGATGCTGGTTTGGATTTATTTTCTTTAGAAGACAAAGAAATAAAGCCTGGTAAAAGAGAGCTATTTGAATTAGGTTTTGCTTTAGAGTTTAATAACAACTATGCGGCGATTATAAAAGACAAAGGCGGCCCTCCCCTAAAACACGGATTGCATACCATGGGCGGGGTATTTGATTCTGGCTACAGAGGTGAATACAATGTTCTGCTTGTCAACTTAGGACAAGAACCAATCACAATAAAAAAGGGACAAAAAATTGCCCAACTAGTAATTTATCCTATCGCCATTGCCAACATTGAAGAAGTAAATGAGCTAGACAACAACAGCTCCAGAGGAACAGGGCAACATGGCAGTACTGGGGAATTTTAAAAAATAAAAACATGCAAAGCTATTTAAATATCGTAAAACAAATTCTAGAAAACGGAATTGAAAAAGAAGACCGCACTGGTACTGGGATAGTCAGTGTTCCTGGTGTTATTTTTGAACACGAGATGAAAACTGGTTTTCCTCTTTTAACTACCAAAAAAATGCCATTTAAAGTTATGGCTACTGAACTAGAATTTTTTATAAAAGGCATTACTGATAAAAAATGGTTACAAAACAGGAGCTGTCATATCTGGGATGAATGGTGTAGTCCAAAAAAAATCCCTTATGCTCACGACGAAGAAACAAAAAAGAAAATGGCCGAAGAAAGAGACCTGGGTCCAATTTACGGTTTTCAATGGCGACATTTTGGAGCAAAATACAAAAACTATGACAGCGATTATACTGACCAAGGAATAGACCAGCTTAAAAAATTAATAAACACAATAAAAAATAATCCTATTGACAGAAGAATGCTAGTTTGCGCTTGGAATCCAAACATGTTGGACGAGATGGCTCTTCCCCCTTGTCATTATAATTTTCAAATAACCGTAACTGATGGAAAATTAAATTTGTTATGGAATCAACGCTCAGTTGATATAGGACTGGGTTTGCCATTTAATATTTCTAGTTATGCCCTACTCTTACATTTGTTAGCCAAAGAAACAAACTTGCAAGAAGGAAAATTAGTAGGATTTTTAGGAGATACTCATTTTTATTCAAATCACACAGAAGGCTTAAAAGAACAGCTAGCAAGAGACCCTGATAAATTTCCTTTACCAAAAATAGAAACTCCAAATTTTACTAATATTTTTGATTGGGTCG
>Ga0222628_1000499_pt1 | contig 16415 bp, 25 predicted proteins | sample AntAcemetageno95_FD_179860 | JGI IMG/M metagenome (GOLD analysis project Ga0222628, IMG submission 179860) | Saline water microbial communities from Ace Lake, Antarctica - #95 | ecosystem: Environmental > Aquatic > Non-marine Saline and Alkaline > Saline | place: Antarctica: Ace Lake | collected...
TAAATAAAATATAGTCTGGTTCAGGGACTGAACAACGGACTTAAAACAAAAACACGGTGAGGCGTTCTCGTTGGAGAAGTCACTGAAACGTGAAACACACAAGTCTTTAGCTTGTGGGTAGTTCATTAATATTCTCCAATAAACTTTAACGATACCCTAATGGGAGATTATATTCAAACCAATCATAATTTTCAAGTTCTTGTTCTTTCTCTTTCATACTAAGCTTATTATTAATTTCATAATAACAATCATAAAGATCCCAAACATCAGGAACATCGTTAAAATAATTATCTCTTTGTTTATCATATTCATAATTAAATAATTTTTCTAATTCTTTAAATTGTTCTTTTTTATTTGTTCCTAAAAAATAATTTATAATATCATCATAATTATATTTTGTGATATTATTACCATATCCTACAACATCTATAAAATCATCATCAATTATTTTATTTTTACATTTATCCCAAACAGATTTATCTTTTAATTCATTTTCAAGACCCTCTATTCCAATATATTTATATAATTCATCCCATTTATCAATTGGAATTTTAGATTTTAATTCTACATTATATTTTTTTGCAATTGGATCTGGATCAATATATGTTGATGCAGTATCTAATATTATATTTTTTGTTGATAAATGTTGACTATTTACCCATTTGTTTGGATATTCATCACATAAAATATTATATAATCTTTTACTAGTCCAATCTAAACAATTAATAACAGTTTTCATATCATAAAGATCATACACCCAAGAAACTAATCTAAAACCATACCCATCAGCATCTTCTATAAAATAACTTTGAATCATATTTTCAAACATATTTTCAATATCACCATCAGTATGAACAGGTTGATCAATATCTGGTCTTTTTTCTTTTAATTTAATTAATAATTCATTATCTAAATCATCTGGATTAAAATCATTATTTTTATCATATTCTGCACCAAATCCTTTAACATCTAAATCATCATTCATTAATAAATCAACAATATATTTATGATATTTTTCAATAGGTTTTTTATTATTTCTTCCTTTCATTTGATATATAATACCATCATAAGTATCTATTGAGACAGTTATATGAGGACTTTTATCTCTATCTCTTAATGAATATAATGTAGAACCCCTATCCGTGTTTCCACAATGTCCCATTGCATCTGCTTCTGCTCTACAATAAGTGGTTTCTAAATCAATCCAATAAAACCCATCAGGAAATTCCATAATAACTTCACCATATTCATCAGTGATAACACCACCAGCTTTTAATGAATTATGCCAATCTTCAGATTTTTTATATGCTTCATCAAATGTCAATTTAGTTATATTTTTTCTTTCTTCTGGAGTAATATCATATGATTTTGACCAATCTATAATTGATTGAAATTTAGAAGATATTGAATTCCAAAAAGGCTTTAATTTTACCTTTAATCCCACATTAGTATATTTAACTCCGGGAGCAAAAAATTTCTCTATATCTTTTTTTGAAGAATCTTGATTTTTATCATCAAATTTTTTATCACTAAATTCTTTAATAAATTTTTGTTTAAATTGATTAATAATCCAAATAGCTAATTTTGGGTGTAATTCAATAGCTTTTTTGGCAATAAGTTCTGAATCAAAAAATTTTAAAATCTTTTCTAAAATTTTATCTTTTTTATCTTTCTTTTCAAATATTTTATATATAGATAAATATTTCATATCTATTATATATAAAATTAAAATTTATTAAATTAAATTTTTAAGATAATTATTGAAAATGATATTTACTTCTTCTTTATATTTTGTTGGGAAACAAATAGAATCATGAATTGTAAATAATTTTATTCGTGGGAATTTTTGTTTAATTGTTGATACACATTTATTATATATGAAATCACTTTCAATTAATTGTAATTGATGTGATAAAGATTTATAATCATTTGATAAATTTTTAAACTCTTTAATATATTCATATACAGTTGGATACATATTACTAAATAATTTATTTTCTAATCTTTTATCAACGTTTTTTCCAAATAACACTTTATACATTAATATTTTAGCTTCACATCTGGTTTTTAATATTTTTGGGTATTTTTCTAAAATTTCATCATAAATTAAACCATTTTTAACAATTTCAATATATTTTTTAACTTCTTGATTAAAATTTTCTTCACCAATTTTTTCTTTTAAATAAACACCAAAGAAAAATGGTTGACTATTTTTAATATCTATTTCTGAAATTTCTTCACCATCAATTTTAAGAAAATTGTTTCTAATATGTTTTTTTAATACTGTGAAATTAGTATGCAATCTACCATATGAATCAAATTTAAAAAAAATATGTCCTGTGTCAATACCATCAATTGATGTTAAATTTTTAAAATATTTTGATAATTCAATAGATTTATTTTCTTTTTCTGTATTTAACCAATTTAATGCTTTATCATAATCAATTTCAACTTTATATAAATCATCAACTAATATTTTTCTTAAATCTGTTGGGATTGGGGAGTTTTGAATTAATGTAAATGTTCTAAATAAATAATTTTTTTTAGATTTTTTTAATAAGATTTTATCTGTTACTTTAACTCTAATTATATTTAATTCAGTGATTAATAATTTATAAGTTTTTGCTTTTCTCCCAGAATAATAATTTGAAACTAAAGTCATAAAATTATTCTTTATTAAATAATCTATATACAATGCATAATATTTACCATATTTCTTTTTTAAAATCACAGACCACAAATTATGTTTGACTTCATTTGTGAAATAAAATTTCAAAATTAACTCATGCATTATATTAATAATGTAATCTGTTTTTAGATTTTGTTCTTTATGTTTTATTTTTTGCCCTACTTTTAAATAATCAAATTGTTTTGGAACAAATTGATATATAAAATTCTTATCATTTCTACACACTTAATATAAATATTCTTTTTTAATTATATAAATTTTGGTGAAAAAGTTTTGCTTAGAAATTTAATATATAAAAGAAAAATATGATAAAATAATTATAAAATTATGGAATGATTGGAGTAAAGATTCAAATAAATAATTCAACTTCAACTGAATGGAAAAAATAAACACATCAATAGGCTCAGGAAATATGAAACACATAAATAAATATAATGATTTTTTATTAGAAAAAATCAATTTTAAAGCAACATTAAAACAATTGAAAAATAATGTTTCTAAAAAAACAATAAAAGTAATTGTTATATCATTATTAGCAATATATTCTGTTACACAAATAAAATCAATGTTGTCTAATGAAACTGAAATCACACCTAATAATTTACAAGAAATTTACTCAGTGTTAGATAATCCAACACATAAAAATACGACACATAAAAATACGACATCAAAAAAGGTAACTACTTTAAAACTATCACAAGAAGGTTGGGACTTTATAAGAAAAGAAGAACAATTAAGGTTAAAAGCATATAAAATTGGAGATGGAATGATTAGTATTGGATATGGTCATGCAGAACCTATAAAGAGATCTAAATATAAAATGGGAGATGAAATCTCACTTGAAACAGCAACAAAATTATTTTATAAAGATGTTAATTATGCAGCAAATGGAGTTAAAAGAATGTTAAAAGAATGGAGAGAACAAGGATTAAATGCTGACTTAAATCAACATCAATATGATGCGATAGTTTCAATGACATATAATATGGGTGTTAGTAATATGAGAAGATCAAATTTCATTAGTTTATTGAAAAAAGTATTCTCATCAAAAAAAGGTGCTGATTTACTTGGAATATCTTCAAGTACTCATATGTTTGACCAGAAATTAAAAAATGCAGCAGATTCAATAAAAACTTGTAATGTTGAAGACAAATTCCCAGGATTAGTAAAAAGAAGATTAGGAGAATATAATCTATTTAATAAAACCAATATATAAGAATATGAAACATGTAAAAAAATTTGAAATGGCAACAACCCATAAAATAGGTAAAGGAGAAAAATCATTCGAAATAGAAATTGCTACAAAAGCCGAACAAGGATTAAGAACAAAAATTGATAAAGCAATATTAGGATTCGTGCAATATGAAACTAAAATTGATTTAGAATTTATGAAAACAAAATTACTATTAAGTGGTGATGACCAATATAATGAAATTTATAAAGATATTTTAGATGTTCTTAATAAACATAAAAGATTTAAGAATATATAAAATTAGATATGAAAAAATTTAATAATTTTATTACCGAACATTTAAAAAGTGATGCAATAGGATATAATATTGGAAAATATATCTATCATGCAACACCATCTCGCAACCTTAATACAATTTTAGAAATAGGATTTATCCCCCAAGATGGGATTTCAATTGATCATAAAGAATTTGAAAATAGATTATATTTTGCAACATCATTAATTTCTGCTTATGATATTACAGTAAATTTTGAATCATGGAAAAATGAAGATGAATATATTATTTTTAAATTATCATCAGATTGTCTAAAAGATTATGAAGAAGATTCTTTATTTGTTCATGGAATTTATGTAGATTATCCAATTGATAAAAAATATATTGTTGAATATATGGATTCTAGTGATTTATTTAATAAATTTGATGATGATGATATTGAAGATTTATATTAATTTTAAATACATTAAATTATTTCCTCCCTGTTTTTTAAAAACTTTAAATCCAAAATATTTATAAAAATTTGTTAAATCATTTAAATTCAGTCCACTAAATCCCATAGGACTTGCATTTAAATAAATAAATTTGATATTTGATTTTTTGATTTCTCTTAAGGCTTGAATCATTAATTTTTTTCCTGATCCTTTACCTTTTACAGAATCTTTAACTTCTATATGTTCAATCTTATAAATAAAATCATCTGAATCTATTCCTAATTTATCAAATTCTTCTTCACTTATATCATCTAAAAATTCATAATAAGGAGTAGTTTCTGTAATAGTAACACTTCCATTTTCAAAAGAAAAAGTAATTCTTTCATCATCTATTTCTTTATTAAAAGACACACTTTCAAATGGTTTCAGATATTTTTTCCATTTACTTTTTTTAGATTTTCTTAAAATTTTCTTTTTATCTTTATAATTCATTAAATGTGGAGATTGGCTTTCTTTTTTATTTATTTCTAAATATTGTCCTGTATAATCATAAATATTTACTGATGTTGGATTATCATCCTTTAAAATCAAATCTTTTTCTAAAACTTCAACTTTCCAAGAATTATCAAATCCTTTAAAATCATATATTAAATACCAAGTACGTCTTAAATCATAAAGAGATTCAAAATTACGACCATTCAAATCTGATAATTTAGCAATTAAATTATTAAGAACATTATATTCAGGTATCAAAGTATTTAAATAATCTTTAAATATATTCTTATTTTCATCTGAAAGATTATAAAAACATAATTTATAGTCTATTATAAATTTTTTTATTTGATCTAATAACATAGTTTTATTTTTAATACATTTTTCTATTTTATTTAATATTATATTAAATATTTCTTTATTAGGATAAAACCAAAAACTAATAAATTTTTCTTCTAACCATAATCTTCCACTATAATAATCAATATCTCTACCATCTATTTCATCATGAGTATAATGAGTCATTTTTATTTCATTTTCTATTAAATTAAATGCAAGAGCTCCTATTTGATACGCACCAAGACTCAATCCTAGTAATTGCATTGAATCAGGAGTTTCATTTAATTTTAAGAAATTTTGATATTTTTTCAATATTATTTTATTTTTATATTTTATTTTATATATTAAAAAACAATTCATTTTTATTTCAATATAATGTTTATGTGGTATAAAAATAAAGATTTTTGGGAAATAGTAGATAAACTTGGTTGGGGAAGAAAATCAACTGATTATAATGAATTAGGAAAAAAATTGATGTTATTTATTGAAGAAAAATCTGATATAAATAGATTAAGAACAATATCTAAACAAAAACGAAAAACAATTGCAGATATTATTGATAATACAAATTTAAATTTAAATCTGTGGTGGGGTGGTGATGATTCATTTTGGGATTTTACCGCTCATATTGTTGGTATGGGAAAAGATTTCTTCGCAAGAGTAATTAATGATCCTACAACTATTGATGAAATAGGTAAAAATTATGTTGAAAATTTCGAATATTTATTTTCTAAATGTGAAGATTATTGTGATACTGAAGAAGGTATGATAATATTAGACAAACAAAAAAGAATTAGAGAAAGAAAATTTAAATTAGAAAAAATATTAAATGTTGAAAACAAAAATGAAAAAATATTAATAGATTATCTATAAAATATAAACTTATAAAATATTTTCATAAACCAATTATATCAGTAGATAGAAATAGTTTCATTAAAATTAGATAAAAAGGTTACAATAGATATTCCATATAATAGATACAACGGAAAAAATGTTGAGAAAGATGTTCAAATAATAAAAATATTAACTGAATTAAAAAACAAACATGTATAACTTATTTTTAGATGATATAAGAGTACCATATGCACCTAATTGTTTAAATTGGGATGCTTTTAGTTATACTAATAATTTAAATTATGTGAATCTTGATTGGGTTATAGTTCGTTCTTATGACACATTTGTAAAATATATTGAAAAAAATGGAGTACCAGAATTAATATCATTTGATCATGACTTAGCAGATGAACATTATAATTCCTTACGTGAACCCAATGATGTAGATTATAATGAATATACAGAAAAAACTGGATATGAATGTGTTAAATGGTTATGTGGTTATTGTATAGATAATAAAGAAATACCAGAATGTTTATTTCATACACAAAACATAATTGGTCAAATAAATATGTCAAAATATATTGAAAATTTTAAAAAACATAATGGAAAAAATGGAAAAAGAAAATAAAAAATTACTAATGAAGTATAAATATAAAATAGGAGATAAATTATGTCAATTGAATAATGATGGTTATAATTTTCCAGCTGCAAATAATAATATATTTACCATTTCAGGTTATGAGAAATTGATGAGGGCTTGATAGGTTGGTTAGATGTTGAAGATGAAAAAAATTTTAAATCATTAAATAAATTTAGAGAAGAAAAATTATTAAAAATTATAAAAAAATATAAAAAATGAATGGATGATAACACTAATAATAATAATATTAATAATATTATATAAAAAAAATAAATGGTATTTATAAATTAATAAAAATTGAAAAATGATGAAAAATGATGATTTAATTAAATTAAAGGAAAAAACTACTTTATCAAAAGATTGGATTGAAAATACAAATGCAATTCCAACAGATATCGCACTTTTGGTAAATAAAGATGGTAAATTAATGGTCTCAATAGCAACATTAATTGTTAAACTGTAGCACGAAAATATCGGACTTTTTTCTCTTAAATTTAAAATAATCTTTCTCTAAATTAAAAATAATTTTAAAAAAAAATTGAAAAAAACTTGCAGGATAAAAACTTTTACTTATCTTTGCACTATTATTAAAAATAGAAAAAAACGACATTATTAAATAAATATATAAAAACAACAAATATAAAAAAATAAATTAAAATGAATACACGTACACGAAATATCGCCAATGCAAATCCGGGAGCAAGACCTGTAGGCAGAAGTATATATTTCAAGGTGTATAATTAATTTTATATTATAAAAAAAACCAAAATACAAAAATGCCTTGAATTAAATTTCAAGGCATTTTTTGTTATATAGTAGTGGCGCAGTTCGGTAGCGTACTTCATTCGGGATGAAGTGGTCGTGAGTTCAAATCTCACCTACTATACGAAAGTAAGTTCAAAACATCTTTTTAGACTTATCAATATTTATATAAAAATAAAATATTAATTATGAATAGAGAAGAAATTTTGAATTGTAAAAATAAAAGTGAATTATGTAGAAAATTAAATTATCCAACAAATGGAGTTGGATATAAAAAAACAGAAGATTATTTAATAGAAAATGGGTTGACGCTTGATATTTTTAATCAACGATTAAATTATGATAATAATTCTAAATATTGTAAAAATTGTGAGAAAAAAATATCTTTTGAGAAAAAAGAAAACAATTTTTGTAGTAAATCTTGTGCAGCAACTTATAATAATAAACAAAGATTATTAAGTGACGAGACAAAAACAAAAATATCAAAAACACTATTAAAATATTATGAAAATAATACTCATGTTAATTTTGGGAAAATTTTTGAAAAAAATAAAATTAAGAATTTTATTGAAATTGAGAGAGAATGTTTAGAATGTGGTTGTTTTTTTGTATTGTCTGGAAGTAGTGTAAGAACTATGAGTAAAAGAAAATTTTGTTCAATTGAATGCAGAGAAAAAAGTAGAAGTAGAAAATTATCTGTTGCGATTCAAGAGAGAATAAAAAATGGGACACATAATGGATGGAATAGTAGAAATATATTAAGTTATCCAGAGAGATTTTTTATAGAAGTATTAAAAAATAATAATTTATATGAAAAATGTCAGATTAATTATTCTATTAATAAGAAAAAAGATTTAGAAATAGATGAAACATTTAGTTATTTTTTAGATTTTTATTTTGAAGAAAAGAAAATATGTTTAGAAATAGATGGGAAACAACATGAAGAAAGAAAAGAACATGATATAAAAAGAGATGAAAGGTTAAATAATGTTGGGATTAAAGTTTATAGAATAAAATGGAAATCAATTAATAATAATAAAGGAAAAAAATATATTAAAAATGAAATAAATAATTTTTTAGATTTTTACAAAAATAATTAAGGGAGATTAGCTCAGGGGTTCAGAGTGTTTGTTTAACAAGCAGAAAGTCATCAGTTCGAATCTGATATTTCCCACACAAGGGGCAGCATGTACCAAGGCTGGCGAGAGAATTTTGCAAGTTTTCTGTGGTGGGCTCGTTTCCCACCTGCTCCACAATTTAATGCTTCTAAGGGATTAAGCATAAGGTTCTTCTAAAGCTTTGGTATAGGTTCGAATCCTATTAGAAGTACAAAAAAGTTCTTTGAATTAATGGTAGTTTTTATAAAAAATATTCTCCCATAGTGAAATGGATATCATAAGGGATTTCTAACCCCTTGTTGAAGGTTCGAATCCTTCTGGGAGAACACAATCGATAGTCGCATAGATTGGTCGAGTGCTCTGGATTTCCAATCCAGCCAGATAAAGTTCACATAGGTTCGAATCCTATCTATCGCTCAACAAAAATACAGCAGGATGTAGCTTAATGGTAAAGTACGTGGCCTCCAACCATGGGATGCGGTTCGACCCCGACATTCTGCACAAATAAAATTTGATTCTCATCAATAGCCCCTATGGCTCAGTTGGTTTAGAGCACTTGATTTAATCAAGCATTCTACCAACTGAACTACATTCAAGGGTCCTAAGTTCGAATCTTAGTGGGAGCACACAAAAATAATATATAAAGAAAAAATTTATATATGAACATACATAGTTATTTATTATCTATTGATTTAGAATACAGAAATATGAATAATCAAATTGTAGAATTTGAAAAGAGAGATTATTTAAATGAAAATGAAAAGAGAGATTTAAAATTACTTAAAGAAGCAATTGATAAGAAAAAAGAAGAAATTGAATTAGGTAGATAATATTAAATGCGAATGTAGCTCAATTGGTAGAGTGCAACCTTGCCGAGGTTGAAGTTGTGGGTTCGAATCCCGTTATTCGCTCAAAATCATATAGTCTCGTAGCCCCCTCGGATTTCGGACCCGATAAGGGTAATGGAGCTGAAAATGTGGGTTCGAATCCCACCGAGATTTCTAACTTTTATTGTTTTAAAGAATCCCATTATTTCCAATTTTTTTCCCAATCAATATATATATCAGGACCAGCATGATTAAATTTTTGAACAATTTCATTTTGTCCATCAACACTTTGATTGACAAATAATTTATTTATGTCAATATTTGTGCTGTGTAATCCACTTTCAATTCTTCCCCGAGTTCTTAATGAAAACATATCCCATAAACGTTCAATGTTTTCTATTGAATATTTTTGTTTTATATTTTCTAAATCTTCATTTAGAAATTGTTTAAAATTTTTAATTTTATCAATTTTTATCATATTTTCAATATACTTTTTTTTATATATTAAATAAATATTTTGTTCATATCATTAATAATCTTATCTTTTTTAAGATTAAAATATTTTATAGATTTTAATTCATCTGCAATAATATTAATTGAAAATGAATTAATAGTTATTGAATTATTATCTATATTTAATATTTTCAATAATTTTATTTTTCTTAAAATTGATTTATTTATCCTTGGTATATCTATTTTCATTTTTAATTATTTTTCTTCTTTGGTTTTATATTAATTACCATTTTTCTTCCAATTAATTTTAACTCAATATTTTCAGGAGTACCTAATTCTGATAATTCATCAGCAAATCTTAATAATAACATTTTTCCTTTTTCTGGAAAAGATATTTCTCTACCTCTAAAAAATACAAATCCTCTAACCATATTTCCTTTTTTAAGAAAATTCTTTGCGTGTTTTAATTTAAATAAAAAATCATGTTCATCAGTATGAGGAGTAAATCTCAATTCTTTCATTTCAATTTTATTTTCTTTTTGTTTTTTCTTAAGTTCTTTTTCTCTTTTTTTATTTTCATAGAGAAATTTATTATAATCAATAATTTTTACAATTGGTGGTTTTGTATTTTCATTTATTTCAACTAAATCTAAATTTAATTGATAAGCTATATTTTTTGCTTCTTTTATAGAATAAATTCCAGGTTCTATATTATTACCAACAAGTCTAACTTCTAAACTTCTGATATCATTATTAATTCTTTGTTTTTGTTTATATTTTGCCAAATTTTTATTTTTTATTTATTTTTTTCTGGAACACCCTCATTTAAATGTCTCACTTTATTAGAATCTACCTTAGGAAGAGTTATCTTATTATGATGATATAAGACATAAACTATTGATGATGCTTTATTTCTATGGTCTGCTCTATCAATTTCCCACTCATCATTGAGTAAATCTTCAAATTCTTTTTCATTTTTATAATCATATTCAAAGACTTTGTATGTTTTATTCATATTTTTGTTTTTTAATTATTATAAACTATTAAGAATTTCGATACACAATTCACTTGGTATTTTACTTCTATTATAACTTCCTTTTTTCCCTTGTGTTCCAGTTCTTGCTCCTCTTCTTGCACTTTCATGATGACAATGTTTATTAATAATATTACCTTGTTTATCATATTTATAATTATGACATTCTGGTCGAGGTATCCAAGTTTCACTATTCGTCCAAATATCAGTTGGTTTAGCTCTAGAATCTCCATATTGACAATACCAAATGGTATGTCTTTTAAACTCTTGCATAAATGTCATATGCCTTAATATTCCTCTTGGATTTTCAATAAAATACACAAGATTCGTATTTATTACTAACCATTCTTTTATTAGTTTTATCCAATGTTGATTTACTCTATCACATTGAGTTGCATATTTACTTTTAGGTGATCTGTCTTTCATTCTATGTTTAGAACAAGCTGCTATAGAATATGTTGTACAATCTGGACTTGCCCAAATCATATCTGGGATAAATGGTACTTGTTCTTTTTTTAATGTTTCAATATCAATAACTAAATCAATATTATCATAATTTTCCCAATCAATTGAAAAAACTTTATGATTCATTTTATCAGCTTCATTACCAACACTTCTTGATCCAGCAAATAATTCTAATATATTCATATTTTTATATATAATTTTAATTTAATTAATTTTACTATTTCATTTGAATTTTTTTCAGATCCAAATATTAAATTACTATCGGTAATTGCTTGACAAATTGCTGCGGTCAAATCAGTAATTCCAGTACCATCTTTTTCAATAGCATCTTCCCAAAATTCATCACCATCAACATCTTGTTCAGTGATTTCTATTTCAAATTTGTATTTTTTCATCTAATTTTGTTTTAAGTTTTGTTATTAAATCATATATATTATTTTCTTTATATATATCCCATTTATTATTTTCCCAGAATTTTGCTTTATTTGATGTTTCATCTAATAATAATATTTCAATAATAAATTTAATATTTTCATCTTCATTTTCATTTTCATTTTCTTTTCGAAAAAAAATCAACCATTCATCATCTTTTGTTTCTATATCATATGCAAAATCTTCAAATTCGTTTGTAATATATTGTAATCTACTTCTTATTAATTTTTTCTTTGTATTGATTTTATTCATACATAATTAATGTTTTTTTGAAAAGAATTATTTAAGTAATCCTTTTAATTGTGTTATATATGTTATTAAATGCATTTCAGGATCAATAGTTAATGTATATTGATAATTAAATGCTGTTGTTAATTTTTGTATTTTTAAACCATCTTTTAATATTATTTCTGTTCTATTATCTAATAAATATTTAAAAAATGAGCGAGATAACATATTTAATAAATCTTCAGTTTTTTCTCTGGGATAATTCTCAGTAACATAAAAATAATTACTACTTAATGTATTATCCCCATTTAACATAAATTCATATAAATTTTGATTTAGATTATCATTTTGTTTAAGAAATCTATCATAATCACCAGATATTGTTATTTCTTGAATTAATTGAATTGATATTCTTAAATTTGGAAAAGATTTTGACATTATTTTTTCATAAATTTCATCAGACATATCTAATTTATTTACTTTACCAACTGCTTTTAAATAATTTATTTGTTGAATTTTTAAATACTCTGTTTCTTCTTGAGTTTCTGGATTAAAATTTATTAAATTAAATCTCCCAATTAATGCTTTATCTTCTTCAGTTCTATTTATTTTACTCAAATTATTTGCAGTTGCAATAAATATAACATGTTTATTATCTTCCATAAAAGATCTTAGAGCAATTCTGAATGTTGAAGTAGTTTGATCAAATTCTTCTAACCATATTACTTTTTGACCATTAGGATTCCCATCTACTTTTTTCTTTTTTATAGGTAGTGAATAATTTTTACAATGATTTTCTATTACTTCAATAGTATCAACACCTCTTTCAGTTGATTTAAGCATTCTAAAATCTGAATTTTTTGTTAATATTTTTGCCAATGAAGATTTTCCTAACCCCCCAGAAGAATGAAATAATAAATTCATAGGAATTTCATCTTCATTAAAATTTTCTATTAATTTTCTAATTCTTGGTAAAAGAATTATTGGTATTTTTCCTTTTTCTTTTTTTAAACTATCTGGTCGAAATTTTTCCCAGAATACTAATTGTTTTAAGTCCATATATTTGTATTTTAAGATTCAGAATAAATATTATATTTTATATTTTTTAAACTTAAATTTTCTTTTCGCAATTTTTTTAAAATTTCTCGACGTTGTATATGTGTCATATTTTCAATTTTAATTTCCCATCTTGAAAAATGAGATGATTCATTTAAATTTGGATATAAAATTTTTGAATCATAAAAATACATATATAATTTAATATTTGAATAATTATATGATTTAATATGATTCATTAAATATTCTAAATATTCTTTTTCTTTTTCTATTGGAAAAATTCCCTCAACATAAATATAGGTTTTTTGTATTTCTCCTTCTGGGATATAACCATCATCAAAATAATCATCCCATATATTTATATGTATTTCTTTTATTTCATTATTTTTCATTATTTTTCTTTAATCTTTTTTCTTTAATCTTTTTTCTTTAATCTTTTTTCTTTAATCTTTTTTCTTTAATCTTTTATCTTTAATCTTTTTTCTTTAATCTTTTTTCTTTAATCTTTAATCTTTTATTTCTTATTTCTTGTTTATATTCATCAAATGTTAAAATGTTTAATTTATCATTATTAATAACAGATAAATCAGAATTTCTAACCCATAATAATTTATCAATAACTGATACTTCTAAATTACCTGTAATTTTATGTTCTTGATCTTTTATAATATCATTAGGATAATATTCAAATTTTTTCTTAAACCATTCTAAATATTCTTTATAAATATCTTCATTATCTATAATATGTTTATATGCATTAATTTGAGTTACTAATGAACATAATTCTGATAATTTTATTTTTTTGATTTTTGGGTTTAATCCTTTTAATTCAGATGTGTCAGAAAGAGTCACATACATTTTTGAATAATTTTCTAATTCTTCTTTTGAATATTCTTTCATATTTATAATTTTTCACATTTTTCATTTATACTAATGTTTTTTTGAATTGTTTGAAATTTTATATTTTAATTTTTAATATATAAGTAAAATAAAATACTTATTATGAATATACAAAATTGGAAAGAATTTAATAAAATAAATGAAAATGCAAGTGCAACTGAAAATGATTTTGATAAAGTTGTTGAATTATTACGTGAAACAACAATAAAAGCAAATCTTAAACTAGTTAATAATGAAATAGTTATTGAATTAGGTTGGAATTATAAAGATAGTATTTATGATAAAATTTATGATAAATTAGAAAATGAAATTTCAATGGATAATGTTAGTATATCTGCTCAAGAAGATGGTGGAATAATTATAAAAAGTGCCAGAATTAATGGTGGTGTTCGAAGAAGTTGAAAATAAATAAATTAAAAATAAATAAATAATGTTAAATAAATAATGTTAAATTATCAAAATTTTCTAAATGAAAAAAGAGATCATAGACAGAAAATAAAAAAATTCGCAAATATTTCTGATATTTATGAATGGTCTCATGATTTTGATTCTGATATGGCTCTTTGGATTGCTGACAAAGTAACTAAAGAATTTAAAATAAGAATTCAAAAAGATAATCCAAAATTAATAAATGAATTAGAAAAATTTCTAAATGGAAATTTAGAAGATGAAGAACAAATTAAAATATTTTTAAATTATTTAAATAAAGTTAAAATTTCGATAAAACCTAAAATTAGAAAAGTTTTAGATTATGTAAATTCTCAATTACATATAATAACAGGATTACCAGGTTCTAAAAAACCAAATATTAATAAATTATCATTAAAAGATGCTATTAAATTAAGTAAAGATTGGCATGAAGAAATTAAAAAAAATTCAGATAAATTTTTAATTGAAGATGAAAATGGAGAAATAATTAAAACTTATGATGATAATTTTTATTGGATTAATTTACAAACAACTAATTGTGGTGATGAAGCTTCTGCAATGGGACATTGTGGTAGAGTAAATGATGCAACTACATTATTATCATTAAGAAAATATAAACAACCTCATGTAACTATAGGTTGGGATGAAAATAATAATAATTTTACTCAAATAAAAGGTAAAGGAAACACTCGACCACATGAAAAATATCATTCATATATTGTTGATTTAATTTGTCATTTAGAAATTAATAGATTAAAAAGTGAATATGATAGAAGTTCAGATTTTGTTGTTGATGATTTAATAGATGATAAATTAATAGATAAATTAGATAAATGTAATCCCAATTATGTTGATAATTTTCAACCAATGTCTTATGAAGAACTTGAAGAAAAATATAGACATGATTTAAAATATTCTAATTATGAATTAGAATTTGAATATATACCATCTTATATTTTATGGAGTTTTATTGATGATACAAAATATTGTGATGATCATGCAGAAGGAGAAAAAGAATATTATCTAGATGATTTTACATCTCATTTTGATTCTTCATCAGATGAGATAATAAATTACATTGAAAAAAATTCGAATAGTATTGATTTAAATTCTATATTAAATAAAAATTTAGAAGAGGATTTACAAGAAATAAGAGATGATAACGATGAATTAGATGAAGAAGATTTAAAAGAATTATTAGATGAAAGAAAAGAAAAATCTAATTATGATATATTAGATGAATTGTATGATTTTAGTAATTTAGAAGAAATATTAGATAATTTAGATTTAAAAGATGGGTTTGTTGATGAATATGTAAAAGATAGATATAATTCTGCTGAAGATGTTTATGATGAGATATATGGTAATTCTTCAAATGCAACATATTCATCCTTAAAACAATATGGATTTGTTGATTATATAGATGAAGATGAAGCTATTGAATGGTTAGTTAATAATATGGATGAAGAAAATATACGAGAAAGATATGATGAATAATGTTAAAAATGTATATTAGAAAAATCCATATCATTTATCATTGAAATCCTTTTGTTGTAATATTATTTTTTATATTATTTATTGTAGTTTCAACATTATCAAGATTACCAACAGAATCCCCCGTTGTTGTTTCCCAATCATCATTATCTACTGCAAAATAATCATCCATACTATTAAATGGAATAGAACTAATGAACTACACACAAACTAAAGATTTGTGTGTTTCACGTTTCATAGACTTCTCCAACAAGAACGCCTCACCGTATTTTTGTTTAGAGTCCGATTTCTGTCCCAGAAACAGACTTAAATATTTTAAGT
>Ga0222628_1000501_pt1 | contig 16382 bp, 16 predicted proteins | sample AntAcemetageno95_FD_179860 | JGI IMG/M metagenome (GOLD analysis project Ga0222628, IMG submission 179860) | Saline water microbial communities from Ace Lake, Antarctica - #95 | ecosystem: Environmental > Aquatic > Non-marine Saline and Alkaline > Saline | place: Antarctica: Ace Lake | collected...
CTCTAAATTAACATCAATATAGACAAATTTAAATCCAGAAATTTCTCTAAGATATTTAATATCCGCCATTCTTCTAATCCCATCAACAACTATAACCTCATTTTTATCATTTTTAACATCTCCTGTAATAACTTTGGCCATTAAATCTTCGCCGAAATTCTGACGTAATATCTTAGAAAACTTTTGTAAATTTTCTCTATTAACATCCACATACAAACGATTCAGGACATCCCGAAGCATAGTTGAAAAACGATACGAATTTGCTTTATATTTTTCTGTTATATATTCAGCGGCTGTTCCTTTTCCGCAAGCCATTTTTCCTGTAAATCCAAGAATTATTTTTTTCATTTATTTTTTCTTCTTTTTATAAGTAACTTTATATTTATTATTATCTTTAGTTAAATCATCTAATGTTTTCCAACTTTTTACCCAATCGCTAATCTTATAAGAAATTACTTTATCTTTTTCTGTATTACCAATAAATTTATTTATTCCTGCATTTATTATCATTTTTTTACATAGAAGACATGGATAAGAATCAACTGGAGAAAATTTTCCTCCTGCTTCATTTTTCATACAATAAAGATACAAATCTCCTCCCAAAATAGAAACTCCCGCTCGCGCAGCATTTATAATAGCATTCATTTCTGCATGAACAGAACGACACATTTCATAATTCGATCCTGACGGAACATTCTTTTTTCTTCTTATGCAATACCCAAGATCAAGACAATCCTTTGTTCCTCTTGGGGCGCCAACATACCCAGTAGAAACTATCTGATCATCCTTAACAATTATGCAACCAAATGTAACACAAAGACAAGTGCTTCGAAGCGCAACATTTTTAGCTATATTCAAATAATATTCATCTTTTGTTATTCTTTTTTGTTTTACCATAAAATTATTTTAAATTCTTATAAATCGGAAATTTTTTACAAAGTTTAATCACTTGCTTGTGAAGTTTTCTCAAAACTTTTTTATCCTGATGATTTTTAATTGCCTCATACATCCAACCGGCAATCTTTATAATTTCTTTTTCTTTCATTCCTCGTGTTGTGATAGCTGGAACACCAATTCTAACACCTGAAGGATCCATCGGACTTCTTGGGTCATCTGGAATCATATTTTTGTTAAGGGTAATTCCAATTTCATCCAATGCTGTCTCTGCCTCCTGCCCTGTCACGCCTTTCGAGCCAAATACATCTACCAAAATCATATGATTATCAGTTCCTCCGAACATTACTTTAAAACCATACTTTTTCATTTCTAATTCTAAAACTTTAGCATTCTTCAAAATTTGCTTTGCATATTTTTGGAAAGCCGGTTTCAAAGCTTCATTAAAAGCTACTGCTTTAGCTGCAATATTATTCATATGTGGGCCGCCTTGAAAACCAGGGAAAGTTGCCTTATCGATTGCTTTGGCAAATTTTTCCTTGCACATAATCATTCCACCCCTTGGACCACGTAAAGTCTTATGGGTAGTCGTCGAAACAATATCAAAATATGGTACTGGATTTGGAATAGCTTTTCCAGCAATAAGTCCGGCGATATGAGCAATATCAAACATTGAAATCGCTCCAACTTTTTTAGCGATTGCTTGAAATTTCTTATAATCAAGTTGACGGGTATAAGCAGAAAATCCTGCCAAAATCATTTTTGGTTTTTCTTTAATCGCCATTTTTTCCAATGCAGCATAGTCAATTTTCCCTGAAGCATCAGTCTTATACCTAACAAAATTATAAATCTTAGCGGAAAGTGTTACTGGATGACCGTGAGTAAGATGTCCACCGTGGGAAAGATCCATTCCTAAAACTTTATCTCCAGGTTTCAAAACTGCACTATAGGCAATCATATTAGCTGGCGCACCAGAAAGTGGTTGCACGTTAACATGCTCAGCTTTAAAAATCTTTTTTGCTCGCTCAATTGCCAAGCTTTCAATTTGATCAGTGTATTCCTGACCTCCATAATAACGCTTCCCAGGAAAGCCTTCTGAATACTTGTTAGTAAAAACACTTCCTAAAGCCTCTAGAACAGCCTGCGAAACATAGTTTTCTGATGCAATAAGTTCCATTCCTTCTTGTTGTCTTTTGATCTCTCCTTGGATAAATTTGTATGTTTTTGGATCTGATTTTTTTATATTTTTCATTTATTTTATATTAATAGGTTTCTTTATTTTATAAAATTTATCGCCAAGAGTCAAAAAAAATAAATTTGACAGATTTTGATTTTTTGGTCAAAAAAACACACCCTCTCGAGTGTGTCTTGATATTTATGATTTGATTTTTAATCCCACTCCCATTGTTGAACAAATGGTAATATTGACTAAAAATTTTCCTTTGATCGTTGTTGGCCTAGCTTTCTCAATACTCTCAATAAAAGTTTTAATATTTTCCACTAATTGACTTTCTTCAAAAGAAATTTTGCCAATAATACTGTGCACATTAGCTGAATCATCATTTTTGAAAGCTACCTTTCCTTTTTTTAATGATTCTACTGCTTCTTTAATTTTAGTCGTTACAGTTTCTGTTTTAGGATTTGGCATTAATCCCTTTGGTCCTAAAATTTTTGCAACTTTTGCTAATTTAGGCATCATTTCTGGAGTAGCTACCAATACATCAAAATCTATTTTTTTAGTAATTTTTTCAATCATTTCTTCTCCGCCAACTATATCTGCTCCTGCTTTTTTAGCTTCATCTTGAGCGGTTTCGGTTATAACTGCTACTTTTTTACTCTTTCCAGTTCCATGAGGCAAAACAACAGTCCCACGCACTTGCTGATCACCTTTTTTAGGATCAACATTAGTTTTAATATGAGCCTCAACAGATTCATCAAACTTAGCAATCTTATTTTCTTTAATAAGTTTTACAGCTTCTGAAATTTCATAGATTTTTTTCTTATCCATTTTTTCAGCTGCTGCTCTATACTTTTTACCGTATTTCATATATTTTCGTGGTTCAAACATCCCGATAACTCAAGGATTTATTCTGAGCTTGTCGAAGGACTCCCACAATTAAATTAATTAATTTTTAACTTCAATTCCCATTGATCTAGCGGTTCCTGCTACAATTTTTTTAGCTGCCTCAACATCATTAGCATTCAGATCAACCATTTTCATTTCAGCAATTTCTTGAATTTGTGCATCAGTAACTTTCCCCACCTTATCTTTTAATGGATTACCAGCACCTTTTTGAACACCAGCTGCTTTTCTTAAAAGTCCAGAAGCAGGAGGAGTTTTTAGAACAAATTCAAAACTTCGATCTTCGTAAACCGTAATTTCTGCTGGGATAACATTTCCCATCTTATCCTTAGTTGCCTCATTGAATTTTGTACAAAATTCTTGAATATTCAAACCATGTTGACCCAAGGCTGGACCAACTGGAGGAGCTGGATTAGCTTTCCCAGCTTCAATTTGTAATTTTATAATTGTCTTAATTTTCTTTGCCATAATTGTCTAAAATTTTTGAGAAGCGAAACCGAAAGGTTTCCAAAAATTTATATAATATAATTTAAATTTTATTAATCTGTAAGAAATCAAGTTCTACAGGAGTTTCTCTTCCAAAAATAGAAACGAGAACTTTAACTTTACCTTTTGCTTCATCAACTTCATCAATCTTTCCATCAAAATCCTTAAACGGACCATCAATAATTTTAACAGCATCTCCAGGCTTAACATCAATTTTATATTTAGGCTCATCTGTTCCCATTCTTTTCTTAAGCATTTCAATTTCGGCTGGATCAACTGGTGTTGGAGTTATTCCCAACCCAATAAAACCAGTAACATTAGGAGTATTTCTAACAACATACCAAGAAGCATCGGTCACCATCATCTCAACTAAAACATATCCCGGGTAGATTTTTTCTTCTACTGTTGTTCTTTTCCCAGATTTAATTTTAATTTTCTTTTCAATTGGAACAATCACATCAAAAATCAAATCTTGCATATCCATTGATTCAATTCTTTGTTTTAGATTACGAGCAACGTTATCTTCATACCCAGAATAGGTGTGAATAACATACCAAGCTCTTCCATGATGTTGAGTTTGTTTGGCCATATTGTTATTTTAATATAAATGTTTTTAATAGATAGGAGAAAAAATAATCTAATGTTCCCAGAAAAATCGCTACAGCAATACTAATTCCAATCACCGTTAGGGTGTAATTGATAATTTGCTTTTTAGAAGGCCAATTAACTTTTAGGAGTTCGGCCTTAGCTTCTCTTAAAAAATCGATTATTTTTTTCATATTTTTTGGTTTTTTAAAAAGCCTTTGGAGGCTTTTTCTTGGTTTAAGTATATATCATACCTTGTTTAATGTCAATAGCACGCTAAGTATTAGACAATTTTTTATTTTAGTGTATAATAACTCTTAGTATTATTTAAGCCTTTTAATGTCTTAAATCTGGACATTAAGCTTATTTTTAGTTATTATAAAAAGGCTTACATGGGCCCTTAGCTTAGTTGGTAGAGCGCCTCGCTTGCACCGAGGAGGTCAGGAGTTCGAATCCCCTAGGGTCCACCACGTAAAGTTAAATTTTAATAAAAGATTTCAACACGTGGTAGTCGCATTATTACAAAGCGATTTTACACGACACCATACAATTTTATCGTTTATGGGCGTATAGCTCAGCTGGTTACCTACCTGCCGGCAGACAGGGAGCGCGCGCTTATTATTAATAAATAGCAGTTATTTTATAAATTGGATGTTTTAGATATTTATGGGCGTATAGCTCAGCTGGTTAGAGCGCGTCACTGATAATGACGAGGTCCCAAGTTCGAATCTTGGTACGCCCACATCAAAAAAAATAGCCTTTTCTGAGGCTATTTTTATTTTACAAAAAATGAACTTTTATCCAGAGTTTACTTCAATTCAGCGACTACTTGTCTAAATTTATTACCTCGATCAAATTCGTTATTAAAAAGACCAAAGCTAGCAGCTCCAGGAGAAAGTAAAATGACATCTCCCTTTTCAGCAATTCTTCTCGCTAATTCAACTGCTTTTGGCATTGAATCAACAATTTCAAATTCCTTCTCCGCATCTTCAGGTAATACTTTTTTCAAAGCAGAAATTATTTTATCCGTTGCTTTTCCTTTCAAAAAAATAACCCCTTTTACTTTTTCTGCAATAACCTTAGCAAATTCATTCATATCTACCCCTTTATCTGAACCACCACAAATTAAAATTATCGGCTCTAGAAAAGAATTAATTCCACAAATTGCCCCATCTGGACTCGTAGCTGCTGTATCATTATAGTATTTTACTCCATCAATTTCATTTAGAAATTCTAAGCGATGAGGAATTCCCTTAAAGTCAATTATTGTTTTTCTAATATCCTCGCTTTTAACACCCATGCTACTTACAGCCGCTATGGCTGCCATTATATTTCCCTCATTATGCTTACCCTTCACATTTATCTCCTCTAGATCCAAAACTTTTTTTGAGTCAATTCCGTTATTAAGATAAATTGAATTGTCATCAATATAAACAGCTTTCCCACTTTCAATTTTATTTTTAGAAAACTTAATCAAATCAAATTTAACCTCACCTTCCATCAATTTAAGATTTTCATCATCCCAATTTAAAATACAAGTGTCCCCTATTTTTTGATTCAAAAAAATATATTTTTTATCATTAATGTATTTTTCCATCGTTGGATAATAATTTAAATGATCTTGGTATATATTTGTTATAATTGCAATTTTTGGACTTAGTTTAGATCTTCCTAGAGCACTTAACCTCCAACTAGAAAGTTCAAAAACAACTATATTATCCTTCTTTAAAAAATTTAATTTATCCAAAACAGAGATTTGCCCAACTCCAACTTTAATTGGATTTTTTTCAGCTGTTTTTAGAATTTCATAGATTATATTTGTTGTAGTAGTTTTTCCCCTTGTCCCAGTTACGCCAATAATTGGATTAGAACAAAGCTTAAAAAATAAACTTGAATCAATTTCTACAGGAATATTTTTATTCAAAGCTAACTTTATATATTTATTAGTCCAAGGGGCAGGTGGTGTTTTTATAATCATATCAACATTTTCAAAATCTTCACTTCGATGCTGACCCAAAACATATTCGATGCCCTTTAAATCTTTAATTTTTTCTAATGAGGGAGCTAATTCTTCTTTAGATTTTAAATCAGTAACGATAACTTTTGCCCCCGCATCATGTAAAAAACGAACGGTTCCCATCCCGCCTCCATGAAGCCCTAACCCCATAACAGTTACTCGTTTTCCCTTAAAATCCTTTATATTCATTCTTATAATTTAAATTACAACCTTATTATCTCACCGTTTTTAACACCAGTATATTTTGACTGATCTAAAACAATTTGTCCATTCACAAGCACCTGATCAATTCCTTGATTATATTGATAGGGATTGTTATTAGTAGCAAAATCTTGAATTTCTTTTGGATTAATAATTGTTATATCTGCAAAGTTTTTTTCTTTAATCTCGCCTCTTTTACGTAAATTAAACTTTTCTGCTGGAAATCCAGTCATTTTTCTAATTGCATCTTCCCAAGAAATAACATTCTCATCGACTAAATATTTTTTAAATACCCTAGGGAAAGATCCAAAGTTCCTTGGATGAACCACTTCACCAGTTTTTTCATGTTCTAAATTATAACCAGATCCATTACTGGCTACAATCGAAAAATTATTTTTTACAGCTTTTTTAATATTTTCTTCGCTTAAAGACTCAGATGAAATAATAACTCTTCCATTAGCAGCCAAGAGAATATCGATGATTGCTTCCTCAACTGATTTATTCTGTGACCTAGCTATATCTTTAATTTTCTTTCTGGCCAAAACTTTATCCAAATTGGAAATTCCAATCTCAATGCTAGAAAAATCAAAATCAGAATTTTTCATTTCTTCAACCACTCTAGTCCTTGTCGATCTATCCTTTAGGCGTCTCAACATCATTTTCTTTCCACCCTCTGAAATCCAACTAGGAAGTAAGGTGTAAAGGACAGAGCCGATACTAGTATAGGGATAAAAATCAAAAGTAATATCTAAATCATTATTCTGAGCTTTTTCAATTAATTCTAAAGCTTGATCCATCAGAGGCCAGTTTTTTTCACTAATCGCCTTTAGATGAGAAATGTGCAATCTCACTTTTGTTTCTTTAGCAATATTAATAGCATTTTTTATTCCTTCTGTTAAACCTTCTCCTTCATTTTTAAGATGAGTTACATATACTCCATTATAACGTTGAACTACTTTTGCCAATTCAATTAATTCTTCCTCGGTTGCTCCTCGCGCATGAGTATAAACCAAACCAGAAGACAATCCCAAAGCGCCTTCGCTCATTGCTTTTTCAAGCATTCCCTTGATAAACTCTAATTCTTCTTTATTCGGATTGCGCATTTGATCACCTAAAATACCACGCCGTAAAGTTCCATGACCAACCAAGGTTCCAAAATTTACCGCTATTTTATTCCTATCCAATTCAGTTAAAAATTCATTCATACTCAACCAATTCATACTCACTTTGCTAATATTTGACCATTTTTGAATAGTCTCAATATTTTTAGCTGAAGATAATGGAGCCAAAGAAGAACCACAATTTCCACCAACAATTGTAGTAATTCCCTGTTGAATCAGACTCTCTAAATCTGGATTGGAAAAAATTTGCCAATAGGTATCACTGTGATTATTCACATCCACAAAACCAGGGCAAACATATTTGCCCTCCGCATCAATTTCCAAGTCTCCTTTTTCATTTTGAAGTTCTCCAATTTTAATAATTTTATCATCCTTAACTCCAACATCAGCCTTGAACATCTTTTCTCCAGTTCCGTTTATAACTGTTCCATTTTTTATTATAATGTCAAACATTGTTTTTTTGTTTTTATATTAAACATAAAACATGTTTTTTGGTTCATGCCTTATAACTTAATTATAATCTTTTTTAGGAAATAAAAAAAGCCCCGTTCGCATGTTACGAACGGGGCATACTACCACAAGGGCACCTTGTGAAGACTACAATCCAAGCCATATATATATTTGATGTTCACTTATCATCAAATACATATAAGTGCGAGGATTGCTGGACTCTGAAAGGGCTAGCCACCGTCATTCAGAAATCCACTGCCGGGACGAATCACGTGCGCTTAGTGATTCTACCGGCGCCGGTCTGATCAAATTTTTTCATATAATCAATAGGTTTGTGCTTTTTATCTGACGGTCCGTGCTTGTTCTTCATGGGCAAATCCTCCTGTTATAGAATTTTGGCAGTTTTCCCGCACCCATTGCGCGGGGTTAAAAAAAATAATTTGTTAATTTACTTATATTACATCCTAGCATATAATTGATATCTTGTCAATAGTAAGCAACTCAAACTCTATATTTTGGCTTAAATAAAGTAAAAAAATCCCGATTACTCGGGATTTTGAAGTCTATTTAGAATTTACATAATCTGCCATCTCAACTAATCGATTTGAATATCCCCATTCATTATCATACCAACCAACAACCTTAACCAAAGTTCCATCAACCATCGTAAGAGGAAGATCAACAATTACAGAATTTGGATTTCCCTTATAATCCATAGAAACTAAAAGCTCTTCCGTCGCTTTTAGAATTCCTTTCATTTCCCCATCTGCTGCATTCTTAAAAGCTTCTTTAACTTCTTCTAGGGTTGTCTCTTTTTTTACATTACAAATGAAATCAACAATGGAAACAACCGGCGTTGGAACACGCATAGCAATTCCATCTAGCTTTCCATTTAGATGACTCAAAACTTTCCCTGCAGCCTTAGCCGCTCCAGTCGTAGTTGGAATAATATTCAAGGCAGCTGTTCGAGCTCGACGTAAATCCTTATGTGGAAGATCTAAAACTCTTTGATCATTAGTATAAGAATGAATAGTTGTCATAAAACCTTTTTCTACACCAAAAGCATCATCCAAAACTTTAATCATTGGAGCTAGGCAATTTGTTGTGCAAGAAGCATTAGAGATAATTGCTTCACCTTGGTAATCTTTTTCATTTACTCCTAAAAGATAGGTTGGGGTATCATCCTTAGCTGGTGCTGACATTACAACTTTTTTAGCTCCAGCATCAATATGAGCCTGGGCTTTTTCAGTGGTATTAAAAACGCCTGTACATTCTAAAACTACATCTATTCCCATTTCTCCCCATGGAAGTTTTTTTGGTTCTGGTTCACTAAGATATTTAATCTTTTTTCCATCAATAATAATTTCTGAATTAGCTTCATCAATTTCAACTGATTTTTCATAATTTCCATATGAGGAATCATGTTTCAAAAGATGAACTGCAGTTTTAATATCAGTTAAATCATTAACGGCTACAACTTCAATTCCTTTTTCCAATGCAATTTTAAGTGATGGTCGTCCAATTCTTCCGAAACCATTAATCGCTATTTTCATATTTTTTATCTTAAATTATTAGTTCAACTAAATTATACCTCTATATTAATTATCTTCCAACTTCCTCCATTAATCTTTCCAATCTTAAATTTAGCCCCCTCAAAGGGTGTCCCTTTAGAAATTCCTGTAAGTCCAAATTGGAGATTTTCAGGATTAATATCTTCAACATGCTCTGGATGACCATCATGAGACATTGAAATAGTTCCAATTTCTAAACTTACACTTTTAGCTTTTTGAATATTTTTTTCCTTAGCAATATTTTTGAGCTCATCCATAATCTCCTTTGCTAACATAAAGTCATGCATATTTTTTTCTTTTAATGTTTATGATTTCCAAAGTCCATGGACATTACAATATATTTTTGCTTCCACATTTTCTGCTTTCACATCAAAAAATGTTTCTGGCTTATCGCCTGGTTTTAAAAAATGTCTAGCATGGTTTCCGCTTGCGATAATTTCAATCCATTCAATAAAATGTTCTTCTTCCATGGGATGTTCAATAGAGCCAACTTTAACCTTAATCCCATCTTCAGTATATTCAATTATTGGCTTATGTTTTTCATTTCCTTCATCTTCCGTTTTTTCCTTCTCTAAATCCATTGGCTGACCACAACAAACCAAATCCCCCGCTCCCATGTGAATCATCTCCACCATATTCCCACATACATTACATTTATACACCTCTCTTAGTTGAGTAGCCATAAATTTATTTTTATTAATTAACTTTATGAACTTTATAACTTTACAAACTTGATGGACTCTTAGTGAACTGCGCAAGAGATACAAGGATCATAAGCACGAATAAAAGCACGGAGTTTTCTTTCTCTAATTTTTTCATCTAAATTCATAACTTCTGGAATATATTCTTTTATATCATCTTCTAAGTTTGCTAAAAATTGAGCAGTTGGTGTAATAATATTTGCATTTTTAACATAACCCTTAGCATCAATATCAATGTGATAATAAAGTGTTCCTCGAGGAGCTTCCACTGCAGCTACTCCAACACCTTCCTTAACTTTATATTCTTTCGTGACTACTTCATTTAAATCTGCATGTAAAAGTTCATTAATTATTTTTTTAGCTTGTTCAATGCAATGGATAACTTCTACCATTTGAAAAAAAATATTATGAAAAGGATTATAATCAGGAAAGGTTAAATCTAAGCTTTCTAAATACTTATGCGCTTCTGGATTTAATCTATCCCGATTTAAATTCATTCTCGCAATCGCTCCAACCATATAACTCTCGCCATTATGCTCAACTTTTTTGACTACTTCATTTTGCTTTTGTAATTCATGAAAATTAGACTCAAATTTTTCCACTGGAATATTTAAACCTTTTGAAGAAATAATATCACCATCACAAATTGCATAAGTTCCCTTTTTCGAAAGAGCGACGTATTCTGTTTCACGAGAAAAATCAGGAATTTTTATTTTTTTGAAAAATTCTCCTAAAGCTAATGCGTCTTCTAAAGCTGACCCAGATTTTTCAATAATTCCTCTTAGTTCATCTTCATTTGGCGCTTTTTTAAATCCGCCCACTTCATTGGAAATTGGATGAACAACTCTTCCTCCAATAGTTTTAATAATGCTCATGCCAAATTCACGAACCCGAATTGCTTTTTTTGTTTCTTCTGGATAAGTGTTAATCAACTTAATATCATTATCCATATCCAAAAAATCAGCCAAGGACAAGAAAAAAAGATGAAGAGCATGAGAATGAATAATTTGTGCCAACTCCATTACATCTCTAAGTTTTTTTGTTTCTTCTGTAACTTTAACATCCATAGCTTTTTCTAAAGCTTTAATGCAAGTTAGATTATGGACTACTGGACAAATTCCACAAATTCTTTGCGCTATTATTGGAGCATCTTTATAATGCCTTCCAATTAAAATTCCTTCAATTAATCGCATTCCTTCCTGAACTTCAATTTTTGCTGATTTAACATCACCTTGAAGAACGCTCGCCATAAATCCAGCGTGTCCTTCCATTTTTGCAATATGATTTATTTTTATTTCCATATATTTATTTTTCTAATTTTTCCTTAGCTTCTAGGTCATCTCTAAGACCAAATATCTCTGAAGTATTTTCAAACTCTTCATCAGTCATTTTAGCTTTAAGCATTTTCTTAGTCGCCTTAACATTTGCAGTTGGCCGAAGTCCTCGACAACCCTGACACATCATTCCTGCCGTTGGGCAAGGAGCGTTACAACCCCCTTGAATCATTGGCCCAAAACAAGGCTTGTTATCCAAAAGAAGGCATCGATTTCCCCGCGCCTTACATTCAACACAAACTGCTTGATCAGGAAGTTCAGGGATTTTTCCAGCTAGGATATCTGGCATAAATTTCAAAAATTCTTCTCCATTAATAGGGCAACCCCTAAAAATAAAATCAACTTTAACAAAATTATCCACTTCCTTAACTTCTGGATTATCAATTCCTTGAATGTATTTATAAACATGTTTAATTGTGTTTTTTCCTTCTTGATAGTTTTTAATCTCTGGTATTCCACCCATAGCTGCACAATTTCCTAGAACCACCAAAGTCTTGCTCCTCTCACGAAGTTTTTTCAGTGTTTCTATATTAGCGTCAGTAATTGGTGTTCCCTCAACAATTCCAATATCAATCTTGCCTCCATCATCTTCTTCATCTTCCAGAAGACGAAAATCAACCATCTCAATTTTAGAAACAAAATCTAAAAAGCGCTCACCCAAGTCTAAAAGAGCGAACTGACAACCCTCGCAAGAAGTTAAGCTCACAATTGCAACTTTTGGTTTTGAATTTTCCATATTTGTATCTATATTTTAACAAAATTTTGATTAAAAAACAAAAAAAGGTAGCTTGTGATTTCACAAACTACCCAGAAATGTTTTGAAAAGTATATTTTTCAAGATTAATGATATCTTCTTTAGAAAGAATTTGGATAGCTAATTTCCAATGAAAAGAAATCCTATCACCAATATTAACTGCTGGCAAAATATTTTTATCCCAATCAACCACTTTTCTTTTTAGTTCACTCCAGCCTATTTTTTTATCTCCAACAATCGAACGATATTCCACAATAATTTTATCTTCATTGATTTCCAAAACTTTACCCCAAGAAACTCGACAAAGATCCTTCATTACCAAATCATTTAAATCAACTTTCCCCGTTACTGATCCAATTACATAAACATGGAGACTGTGATGTGGTATCGCTTTTTCACTAATCGCTTTAGCTTTTTCTTCAGCGACTTCTTTTGGCAAGAGACCGGCATAAGAAAATTTTTCAATTACCATTTGTCGTAAATCTTCCACTTTTACCTTATCTAAAAGTTTATTACCAACCCAATAAGCTCTGATCACTTTTTCGTCAAATGGATCTTCTATCCCGTTACTTTCTGCAATCAACTTATAATATTGATAGGCTCCTTCAAATTTTTCAAGAACTGCTTGTGCTTCTTTTTCAGAAATTTTTCCCAAAACAAAACCACGCAAAATCTTTTGCTTGGCAGCCACTTGCGGACCACAAAACCCCAATTCATGAGGCTTAAGCCCATAGATAGAAGCTAATTTAAGACCTTCCATATTCTTTTCTCCTAAATATATTTTCTATTTTTTCTGTAAAATAACTAACTCCTAGTATAGAAACAATTCCAATAATAATCAACAAGCCAGAAATTATCTCTTGAGTTCCAATTTGTGCTCCATAAATTAAATTAAGAATAGTTGTAATTGGTGATCCAATTAATAAAATTGCGGTGGCAACATGAACTGGGGTTTCTTTTAGACCACGATACCAAGTTAAAACATAAAGGAATAATAAAGTTGCCGTAACTGCCACCCAACCAATTTGTTCAATTCTTGTTTCAAATAATAGACTAAATTGTCCAATAAAAAATAAATACAGACAGATAAACACTGAACCAAAAAACATTCTTCCCCAAGCCACAATATCACTATCAATATTTTTTAAGGCTTTTTTAGAGATCACATTTTCTACTGCCCAAAAAATTGTTGCTAGTAAAATTAACAAATCACCTTGACTAAAATCAAAATTAAAATTTCTCAAAATTAAAGCATTCCCGATTAAAAGAAAAACAGCTCCAATAATGAAACCTTTGCTTATTTTTTCTTTTAGAAAATAGAAAGCTAAGACTGCTACAAAAACAAACATGGTTTTATGAATAAGAGACCCTTGTGCCGATGAAGTCAATGAAAGTCCTTTAAAAAAGAGCAGAAACGGAATGCTTCCACCAACCAAACCAATCAAAACCAGCTTTCCCCATTCTTTAATCTTCAAAGCCTTTATTGATGGTAATTTTTTAAGAAAAATGATGATTCCAATAAAAATCAGTGCCACTGCTAAATTTTTTAGAAAAGCAAAAATGTTGGAATTGCCAAATCCTACTCCAAATTTATTAATAAAAATTGAAAATCCAGAAATTATAGCAGTTAAGAAAACTAGTGATAATGCTTTTTTATTCATTGTTTTTTATTAAGTTAATTATTTCATCAGCTTGTTCTTTGGAAATTTTTTCAATAGCAACTCCGCCTTGAGTTAAAACCCAATCATTTTTCCCAACATCCACAATTGTTGGCACTTCTTGACTATTTTTTCCATCCCACTGTTCAATCACAACCTTATTTCCATTGACAGAATTGACTTTTTTAGGAATAGTTAGACACATAAAATTATTTTATTTATTATTAATCAAGCCTCCTCCATTCTCACAACCATTTCCACAAATAAAGCCTTCGATAAAATCAAACTCATTCTCTCCTTTCTCAATACTTTTTAAAATATTTTTAATTTCCACAATACCGCTTACTGAAGTAGGATTTTTTCGACAAGAAATGTTTTTGAAAATCCCGCCAGTTTTTCCAATTTTTAAAGAATCAGCATCTTCCAAAAATTTATCAAAATCAACTTTTTTAATCTCCTCATCTTTAATTTTTTTGAAAATCTTTAATCTTTCAATTTCACGTTGGGTTAAAATATAATCTAAAGATTCATTTTTTACTGCTTTCTTAGCTACACAAGAAGAAATAGAAATAACGACAATATTTTCTGGATTAATTTTTTCTTTTTTGGCATATTCAGTTTTAATCATTTCTGCCATTAAATTATCTGGATTATCAGTTTGCGCTAAATATTTTTTCAATTCTGGATAATATTTTTTAATATATAAATTTAGAGATGGACAAAAACTAGAAATAATTTTTTCCTGATTATTCTCAAGTTCCTTATTCAATTCAATTAGATATTTCTGATTACCCCAAGACAAATCAAATATTTTCTCAAATCCAAGTGATTTCAAAGCTCCAAGTAAATTCTCATCATTTTCCAACATTTCTGGATCAACAATCGCTATTGCCATCTTTTTTAAATCATCTAATTCTGAAACAATTTTTTCAAAATCATTTTTGTCCGTCAGAGCCGCTGTAGGACAAACTTTAACACACTGACCACAAAAGATACAGTCCAGCTCATTTTCGTATGGTGTCCCTACCACAACGTCCCCAGCTCGATTATTAAAGCCAAATTCCTTAGTCGGACAAACATTAATACAACGTCGGCACTCCACACAGAATTCAGTTGTTCTTGAAATACAAGGATTTTTTTCTTCAACCACAACACGGGATTTATTATCCTTCAAAAGATCAATCTCTTCTGAACTAGTAATTTCCCCTTTCCTCGGAATAAAGTGAAAATTTTCAATTTTGTATTCCTCTGCCAAAGCCTGAAATTCACAGGCACGATTTTTCTTACAAGTAATACATTTTCCAGCATGATCAGACCAAAGGATTTCCAAATTTATTTTTCGAGCTTTTTGTGCTCTTTCACCTTCTGTTTGCACTTCCAATTTTTCACAGACTTGAAATGCACAAGCTGGAACAAGTTTGTCAGTTAAATTTATTTCCACTAAGCACACTCGGCAAACTACTTCTTTTGGTAAGCCATCAAAATTGCAAAGAGTTGGGATTTTAATTCCATTTCTTTTGGCAACTTCCAAAATAGTCTCACCTGCCTTTGCTTCGTATTCTTGATTATTTATTTTAATTTTCATTTCTTTTTAAATATTTCTTCTTTAAAATTTTCCATCGCATCACGAAAGGCAACAACAGAGAATTTTCCTAATGGACAATAGGTTGAATTTTCTAATGTAAATAGAATATCCTCAATCGCTTGCTCATCACGCTCAGAAATTTCTCCATCTTGAAGTCTTTTTGCAATTTCATAAAGCCGAAAAGTTCCTTCCCGACAAGGAACACATTTCCCACACGACTCTCTTCGAAAAAAACCTGTCCAAGACATTAATAAGTCATGAATATCACAAGATTTATCCACAACCAAAATTGCACCAGAACCTAATGAAATTTTTGAATCTTTAGAATATTCCAATTTTTCTTCCAAATCTTTCGTTAAAGCCAATTTTCCAGCACTGCCTCCAATTTGAGCAAACCAAAAATCCTTTCCTCTCTTCACTCCACCTGCTAAATCAATTGCTTCAAAAATGGAAATTCCTGTTGGTGCTTCATAGAGGCCTGATTTTTCCACTGCTCCACCAATTGAATAAAGTTTCATCCCAGGAGAAACTTTTGAACCAATCTGAGAATAAGCTTCACCGCCATTAAGAGTTATCCATGGAATATTAGAGATTGTTTCTGCATTATTAATTAGAGTGGGCTTCCCGAATAGTCCAACTTGAGTTGGATAGGGTGGCCGATGTTTTGGCTCTCCTCGATTTCCTTCTAAGGAATTAATCAAAGCCGTTTCTTCTCCGCAAACATAAGCTCCAGCACCAGAAAAAATTTCAATTTCTAAATTATCATTTAACCCTAAAATATAGTCACCAAGAAAATTTTTCTTTTCTGCTTCAGAAATCGCCTTTTCTAAAATTTCTTTAGCTTTAAAAAAATTTCCATTCAAGTAAATGAAAGCTTTTTTTGCCTTAATAATTAAAGCTAGAATAATCATCCCTTCTAAAAGAAGATGTGGATTATTCTCT